>Ga0307513_10000293_pt1 | contig 72652 bp, 39 predicted proteins | sample 15_EM_MG_FD_202174 | JGI IMG/M metagenome (GOLD analysis project Ga0307513, IMG submission 202174) | Populus trichocarpa ectomycorrhiza microbial communities from riparian zone in the Pacific Northwest, United States - 15_EM | ecosystem: Host-associated > Plants > Roots > Unclassified | place...
TCCCCTGACGTCACCATGCCGTTGCGTATTTCCAGACGAAATGTATATTCCGTCGGTGAAGTCGACGGTATATACCGACGGAAATATTCCGTCGGTATATGCCGACGGAATTACCGACGGAATATTTCTGTCAGTATATACCGACCGATTTGGAGACGGAATTATGTCCGTCGGTAATTATTACCGACGGAATATTTCCGTCTGTAATTCCGTTGCTTTTCTCCGGTTTTCTGGTAGTGTCAGGAGGTGAATTCCGCAATGTTATTCATGTTTGCAATCCAATTTTATGTGAGCACATCGAAATCCATGTGGATGATCATAAAACATGTTTGTATGGCAACTATTTTGCTCTTGGATGTAGTGCCACTGGCAATCAATACAAAGTGCTGTGGACTTTTTATCAAAATGATCGGCATAGGTACCCTAAGGCTGAAATATACACAATTAAGACAGGACATTGGAGAAGCGTAGGAAATGGTTTCAGCATTGGAAGACTGGATTTTAATACCTCTCTGCATGGTTGCATCCACTGGGCCCATTATGAAACAAGTTGGGAGTGTATCTGCTCTTTTGACTTTGAAAGTGAGCAGTTCAAGAGATTGCCGGCACCTCCTATCTGTGATGGAAATTTGGATGGATTCATAAGGTTGGGGGTTTTAAAAGATTGTTTGTCTGTGACTGTACGTAAGTGGGATGCTCCTTATGAAATTCACGTATGGGTTATGAACGAGTATGGTGTCCAAGAGTCTTGGTCCAAACAGATTCTGTTTAAACCCGACTATCACCATTTTATTTCTTATGAACCGTTAATTCTCTTGCGAAGAGGGAAAATCTTAATTTTACTCGATGGAGAATTAGTGGTCTGTTACAATATAGAAAAAATTAGGTCTTGGGGGCGTATTATCAATTGTGAAAATATGGAGGATACCCATGCGATTGCATACAATCCAAGTTTCGTTTCACTCCACCATATTGCTGCAGGAGAAGAACAAGTGCTGAGGTAATCCTTTGCGAATTCTAGTCAAAACAGTGCCTTAAATTTACTGTTTGTTAAAATTGATGCACTCTAGGCAAGTTTAGACATTTAATGTATTTGCTTTCTTCCAAAATTTTGAGTCCCATAATTCCTTGCTCAGGTTTGACTTCCCACTCAAGGTACTTGAGAGTTTCTTACTTGCAGATTTAGTGATCCGAGACTACTGTTAATATCAAATTCTATTGTTATTCGCATCTTGAAACAAGAATATATGATTAACACTCATTCACCCTGTCAAATCCAAGGTGGTGGTAATACTTTCATCACCTGAGAATCATAGTTTTGGCATATGATTTAAGTTTCTGTCATTATGCTTGCAAGTTTACTCCAGTCATGGCCACATTTCCAGACCACCTTAAAAGTAGAAAGTTTTGCATGAGTTACTGGTCTTGGCAGAGTAAATTTCCTTGCCTTACCATTATTAATCATTTCCATGTTTATTGCTATTTCATGACGATGAACAACTTGTCAACAGGACCAATACGGGCTTAACTCAGATTCCAATGTCTTTGACGAGAGGTTCTGAAGACCCAACAGAAAAGGGTGACTGAATCAATCATTACAGTAGTTCAAGAGGTCAAGTCTGTTTCTTTAAAAGATCTAACACTTTTCTGAAGTTTATGAAGGTTATTGTGATGAAAATGCCAGTTCAATCAAGTACAGTCTTGAATTTTGTTAAAGGATGTTGTTATGCTAGAAGGCGTGGTTTGCCTATGACCAGTCACTGTAGTGGGCATTCTGTCATTGAAAGAGAAATGGCGATCCTGAAGTGATCAAACTTTTGATTGAAGTCTCTTTTTATCATGTCTTTGCACTTACTTTGGTTGATCTTTTATAGTATTTAATCCCGTTTATACTTCTTTTCGGAAATGTTTTTTCGTGGTACTGATACATCTTTAACTCGTATGCATGTCGTGTCTCATGAAGCAAAGGAAAACTGAGAACTGCTTATCTGTATTCCCTCAAAGCTTTGGTTTTCTTTCAGTATGGGAAGTGAGTCCAAGACATCTTCAAATTTTTCAACATTTTCTGTTGGCTTTGCAACGTGTAGGAACTTGAGGAAGAACTCAGGATTGAGTTAATAACTTGTTCAATGGTAGAATCTGATACCTGGGCTTGATTTTATGGGTGCTCATCTGTGTCCACGAGCGCCCTTTCTTTTCTTTTTTTCTGGGGAATCGATAAAATTTATTAATATTGAAAAATATTGTCCCCACCAAGAAAGTTGAGAGCAAACTGCAGAAAAATGGACAGCAAAGATGAAAGTAGCAGCCATCATAGCCAAGCTATAAACTCCCCTGCTCCATCTATGCTCTGCTTGGCTAAATGATCCAAAGCCTTTTTTGTCGCATGAGCTTCAGCCACATTAGAGTCCAAAACATCCATGAGGCATGAGGAAACAGAGGAAAATCCCTTCCGAATCTCTAAGGATGTTCCCAATACCTGCCCTTCTCAGTTTCCCCAGCGACAGACCATCAACATTCCATTTAAGAGAACCTGGAGTAGGCTTCGCCCACGATGTTGTAGCTCTGATCTTGACTGGATAAGTCCACTTTTAATCTAGGGGTCCAGGCGATAGAACAGCACGCAAAAGGCCTTCCACGGATGAAACAAGAGGTCAACAGAGTTCGGTATTGCCCAAAGACATCCCGACCAAGAACTTAGACGAGACCGAACATCCACTCCTGGTGGCTCTCAAAGAAAAGATGCCGAATTGTCAACGCACACACTATCATTACACAAAGGAAACGTATTTTGAGCCGCATTGATGATACCTCAGTCTTTGCAAGAGATCCCTCCATGTGACTTCTACTTAAGGAGGGGCAGTAGACAATAAGAAATTTGAAATAACAGGATTATCGCCGGCTAACAAGATTGAATCCTCCATGTGACTTTACTGAGAAATAACCACGAGAATCAGGCCTCCATCATCAATGAATTTACTTTTACTGAGAAATACGAGCGGAAACATCATGAAAAATAATCATCCATTGAATTTTGCAGCTGAAACTAAATAAATGGGAACTTGCGAAGATATTTGTTGTGTTTTTTTAGCACTGTCAGGAATTCTGACTCTGGGGCTGACCTAGAATCCCAAAGATCCAGATGCAGTTTGCTTGGAAAAATGCTAAAAGATGGTTAAGGGCTCAAAGGGTTCTTAAACAACATGTCCCAAAACAGAGGATTATCCTAACTAATGACAAGTTCAAAAGCAAAACTGTATTGATTCCCAGCAAACCACATAACAAATCATATAACAGTAGAAAGATGAATGTGTCTTGTCTCTATCTCTTCAAACGGTGCATGAATTGGAGATTCCTAGAGAGAGCTATGGTTTACTCTCAAGCGTGCAGGCTGTCAGGAAATCCGAAATCTCTCCCCAGCATTAACTTTAACTTGCATAATTCTTCCCCCTTTGCCAACAAACGCTACATCAAGCTTTTGGCAGTGTTATTTGAAGGTCACATGCATGTGGAAGCGCCTCCATAGTCAATGAAGTAGCTTCGATTTTTCCTGATACAATATCCACAACTTAGACTAGGTGCAGATGGAGAAGGATTTTATGTTGAAAAATCTGCTACCTTGAAGATTCTATCACCTCCTGAAAGCTAGCTAGTTTAAACTTCGTCTTTAGACATGGAAGTGTAGGTTTTGTTGTTTTCCTTGCTTGGAGGGATTGTTCCAAGTATAACTAAGAGCGTTTCACCATTGTAGATACTGGAGAATTTGTTGAAACTATAAAAAAATAAATAATAATATTTCAAAACGCTTTGCGTTCAAAAAGTATTTTTAAAAAAAGTTTAAAAAAAATTAAAATTAATATGTTTTTAATATTTTTAAATTCTTTTGATGTGTTGATCTCAAAAATAATTTTAAAAAAATAAAAAAATAAAAAAATATTATTGATATACTTTTCTGAATGAAAAGCACTTTAAAAAGCAATTACAATCACACTTCCAAACACGTATTTATGAATGATTTATAAAAAAACCCACTTGAGGATTAAAAAAAATGCTTAGAAGATTGTTTTAGGATTCTTAAAAAAAAAATTGAATTTCAAAGTTGAACACTAGAAATAAATCTTTCAGTGAAGTTTTACAATTTAACTAGTAATTTCAGATTATAAGCAAACTAAAATTATAAAACTTAAATATTAACAATAAAGAATACCTGAAATTTAAGAGCAAAGAAGTTGATTGCAAATAAAACTTACATTCATGTAGTTATTATTAATTTCATTACAACCTTTTTATTATTATTTTTATTATTATTAATGTGTGTATCCGGATCAGCTTACGCGCACCTCAACTAATTCTACGAGCCCTAAAGTAAACGATCATGTAAACCTCCAGTTGCCATCATATTAGCAACCACATGACTCAAACCTTAAACCACTGGAAAAGCAAACCCTTTAATTTCAAACTAATTACAATCATGCATTGAAAATCCTTAACAAAAAAATATATATTAATATTTTTTATTATTTTTTTATTAACATGAATATCTAAACCAGTTTACGTGTATTTTAATTAATCTCATAAATTTTAAAATTAATAATTATATAAATCTTCAATAATTATCAGAAATCACAAACTCAAATCTTAAGGTATTAAAACTTAATACAACCGAAAATCCTTAACAAGAGAGTATAGATTAATATTTTTTATTGGTTTTTTTATGAAAAATATTGTTTAGTGATTACAAGCCTATGATTATGAACCTATTGATTATCAGTCTAGTGACTAGAAGCCTACGATTATCGGCCTACAACTGACTATAGCCTATTAATTACAAACCTAATTTATAAATAGGTTTTGAAAACAACTTGGTTGAATTCCATAGCCATTCTTGTTGATTTGTTTGTAATCCTTTATCTTTCTTTTCTTTTTTTGCCTTTGTCTTGTTTTAAATAGGAAAAGCATTAATAAGTGTGTGTGTTTTTTATTAAAATAAAAATAAAATCTATACTATTAAGAGCAAAGTTAGAAAACTTACATTAAAGTCTTTATTTTATTTTCGAAGATATAATAAAAGCTCCACTTAAAAAGAACAAAATAAAACTCTTACAGCTAATAGAAAACTTGAAAGAAAATCTAACAAAAATAATGATACACTGTGTTGAAAGGCATGTTAATCTTCGTAAGAAAATGATTTTTGGACCATTTTCAATCAAAATCTATATGATATATTAATTTAATTTTTTTAAAATAAAAAAATTTAAAAATAAAATTTAAAAACTAAATTAAACCTTAAAATCAAATACAGCCATATAAGCGTAAGAAATACTCACATGTCAAGACAAAAATTTATTTTAAATTGATGGAAGAAAGTAACTCATCTTTTATTGGAGTTTGAGATTATGGTAACAGTTATTTTTTAAAATATTTTTTATTTTAAAAAACATCAAAATAATATTTTTTTAAATATTTTTTTAAATCAATACATTAAAACAATCAAAAATCAAAAAAACATAATTTAAAATCAAAAAATTTAAAAATAATTTTAGAGCTGGTTTGTTTTTGCGTTTCAAAAACGTTTTTGAAAAAAATTAATTTTTTATTTTTTCTTTGTTTTCAATTATATTTTTTTTTAAGTATTTTTAAATTTTTTTAATATGCTAATATTAAAAATAAATTTTAAAAAATAAAAAATATTATTTTAATATATTTTTAAAAATAAATATAATGACCATGCCAACCAGTTTGTTAAACGCAAGAAACAAAGACACTATAGTCTTGTCAGCGGCCATGGAAGTTTGCTACCAAATAAACTTCTTCAAAACTTTAGCCCAGTTCAACAATCCTGTGTTAGGTGTGGATGTATGAAAAGATTGATATATATTTTTAAATGTCAATTTCTGTGCTACTTTATAATCAGATATTTGATTAATCATATATATTATATTAGATGTTTCAGTTATAAAAATTTATGATTAAGAAATTTGCTTCTCCTGTAATCTCAGGTTTGAGTCTTGTAGTTGCTAATATGATAATTAATGGAGATTTACATGATCATTAACTTAAGGATTCATGTAATTAGTCGAAATACATGTAAGTTACCCGAACATTTATATTAATAAAAAATAAAAAGTAAATAAAAAAAAAGTAAAGATTCCCTGTTTTATGTGTTTACAATGGTTCCTCGTTCCAGAAAAAGGCGGGTCTCGGCAATTTTATTTTATTTTTTTAAGAAAAGAAAATACGCTGATTCCAACAGTTATTTCTAGCTGTGTTATTTAAAAAAAAAAAAACTGTGTAATTTTGAAAAAACACTCCAAAATCTGACACAAAGGTGTCGACGTAGCAGACAAAAACTTTGTGGAAAAAGTTTGGATGGAATGCAAACCTTTGTCCTTGATAGGCGGATGCCTGATTCTGCCTACCAATCCTGTATTTCATTCATTGCTATTATATTCCCCAACACGTGTCCAGATCACAGCAATTTAAAACCTCACCCATCCACCGTTAGATCTAACTGGACCCCTTCGAAGGATCAGCAACTTCCATGCAGATTCAGACCCATCCTACACACGCGGCGAGAAGAAAGAGGAGGCCAACATAGAACACAAATGTTGTTTAGCTGCCGTCATCTATTTTGAACTATTTTTGCCAACAGAAGACAAACAAACGGCGGCTGACTTCACGCGTCACACAGAAAGCGAGGTGCTTACTAATACTATGCCGTCTTAACCGCCGTTTAAACGACGCCACCGCCGCCCATATTTATTCTGTTTGGTGATATCAGACGCTTGTCCTTGCATTACGCGTGCCACGTGATTCTTGTCTCCTCGCTGTTCATGACGAGTAGTGCTCGATTGAAAGTGGTTTCTTGAACTCTTGCTATCCCTTTTTTTTGTTCAAAATTAACTGTGGCATCTCAAACTGGCTTTTGTATTTTTTTTTAAGAAAAAGTATTCTTGAAAAAATTTAATTTTTTTTATTTTTTCTATTATTTTAATAAAATTATATTAAAATAAATTTTAAAAAAATTATTGTAATAATATTTTGAGATAAATAACACTTTAAAAAGCAATCATAATACTAAATAAGTTCTTATGATGTGTTTGAGAACATTATTGAACCGCATTTTTGAAATATTTTGAAATTAATATTTTACTCTTTAAGATATTTTAATACGATGATGTTAAAAATTAATTTTTAAAAAAATATTTTAATATATTTTTTTTGTATTTTAACTATGGCATGTCAAACTGGCTTTTGTATTTCTTTCTTATTATAGAAAAGTGTTCTTGAAAACATTTATTTTTTAAAAAATTTTTTAGATTGTTTTAATAAAATGATATTAAAAAAATTAAAAAAAATTATTTTGATAAATTTTTAAGTGAAAAGCACTTTGAAAAATAATCGTCACCGTAATACTAAATGAGCTCTTATGATGTGTTTGGGAGTGTTATTGAATTACACTTTTGAAAAGTTTTGAAATTTTTTTTTTAATTAATTTTTTGTACTTTAAAATCATTTTAATACGATAATATTAAAAATTATATTTTTTAAAAAATATTTTAATATATTTTTATCACACTTTTAAACACATTTTTATAACTCCAAATGGAGTAAAAGTAACACTATTTATTTAAAAAAAGTAAAAACTCAAAATAATATTTGACAGTATTTGATGCTTTACATAAAAATAAAAACAAAAAAAATTATTAAATGACTGTAGTTAAATTTATTTTATCATGACACGTATCTATGTCAAAATATATTATTTTGTAAGTAATGCTCTCACACATATTCTAGTCATTTCTAAAGAAAAAATCTATAATAAATGAAGAAATTATAAATAATTAGGTTAGTGGAACATATAACTTTCATATTAATTATTTGATTTAATCACTTATTAATATGTTGTAATCTGTATTATTATTATTATTTTCAAAATAACATTATCTTATTGAACATTAATATGTTGTAGTCTATTTTAGAAATCAATCATTGAAATAGATGATATTTTAAAGTATAACAAGGTTATGTTTATTATGATTTATACAAATTGATTTAAGTTTTTTAACTTTTGATTTTAAATCAAATAAAAATTATAAATATATTTAGTTTGAACAACTTTTAACTCAAATCAAAAATTTATAAATTTATTACAAAATTGACTCCGAATTTTGCTTAACCAAAAGTTTAAATATAGGTGGTGTTTGAGATTGTGATAACGGTTGTTTTTTAAAGTGTTTATCGTTTAAAATTAAAATAATATTTTTTTATTTTTTAAAATTTATTTTTAACATCAACACATAAAAATAATTTAAAATCATAAAAAAAAATTAAAGCAAAAAAAAATCAAAAATAATTTTTAAACAAAAAACAAACACACTTTAAAAAATATATCTTAGTGATTTTTTATCAAACATACTTAAAGTCATTTAAAATATTTTTATTATAAGTATTTATAAAAAATAATTTTTAAATTACAATTCAAAATCAAAATTTATAATTTATAATTTTAAAAAAGAAAAAGAAAAAAATACGTACAATAAATATGGATGATACTAGTGAATTCCACTCATTCAGTAGTAGATTTTATTCTTTTTTGATACTCTTGTGAGGGAACTAGCATGTTTTTGTTTTTGTTTTTTTTTTTTTTTTAAAAAAAAGAAGTCTTAAAATAAAGAAGCCAAACTCCGCCTGCCACCATAGCATGATGTGGCTACGTGGCGGCAGATATATAAAGAGGCGGCGTGAATTTAATATAGGAGCAGATACACGCAAGAGAACAAACAAATGTTGCTATAATTATTAAGTTGCGGTAAGGGCGGCGGCCCTATTTATACACACTTCGTTGACTGAGCCCTCCCTCGGTTCACAATCAATTAGCTCAATAAACTAATAGGAGCCACAGTACCACGTGTGTGGCGCGTGCTTCAAACGCCCCTGGCTAACAAGTACAATTTGTTGCCTTAATACAACCCACGCTCTTGTGCACGTGTTGCCCTTTCTCGATTTCGTTGCAGTTTGGATAAAACACGTGAGTCGGGTTACGCGAGCTCTTCGTGTCTGTGATTATTTGTTTTTAATTCGGAAAAAAAAAAAAAAGAAGCAAGAGGGCTCTGCAAATTAGTAAGTTGATTTACCCCTTTTCAGAGGTGTAAATTTTTTTATTATTTTATGACCAGTTCATTTACAGTTGAAATTATTTATGCAGTTGGAGTAGGATATGTGGTGGCTTTTATTTTACTAGAATGTGATGTTTTTTCCGTACTGTAGTTGACTAAAAAAAACAGATGGCATAATTGAAATAATTTAAAATTCAAGGACTTTGATGAACTTTTAATGACAAATATTTTATTTTTTAGTTTTTATTAGAAAATTCACCGTTCAAAGAAGAAAGATAAAAAACAAATAAATTTATCATGAACGATATAATTAATCAAGAGTAATTCTATGACATTGATAGAATCATAATGTTGTCGGTTAGTATCTCAACGGCTTTTTAACTTTTACACAAAAAAATAATTAGAAATTGCATTTAACTAAATTGTTGGTCCGTGCTTTACCCGGACCGAGTCAATTTCTTTATAGCATAAAAAAATAATATTAAAACATTGTTATTGTATTTAAAAAAAAAATCAATGACTCGACATAATAAAAAAAATTAAAAAAACTAATGATCGTCAAACCTCATGAATCAAACTTTAAAAATATAAAATTGAGAATTTAATTTTGAAGAATAAAATAAAAAAACGACATCTAAAAATACTTAGGCCACTCGGATAAACCTCTCACCTAAATCATGAGATAGAGATAACATGATTGAAAAGAAAACTGAAGAAAATACAGTTCATTTTTTAAAACAAACAACTTCGAAGGATGTAATTGAAAAAAAAACGACGCCAACCCGTGTTAACTTTTCAAATTCATGATCTTAGATAGTGATTAAACTGGAAGCATCGCTTTTAGAAAGCAACTATTTAAAACCTTGACTCGACTCGACGAGTTGACCCGTGTCCCAGGTGACCCTTGGCTTAGATCAATCCAAGTTTTAAAAAATATTAGGAAGAATTGATTCGGTGTAATACAGTCAAAAACCTAGGTTGACCAATGTTTCGGATAACTTGGGGAAAATTCAATCAAAACATGTTTACTATATTCATTTTTTTAAAAAAATGGTATCATTTTGACTTTTTTATAAAACAAAAAAATCTGGTTGATTTGAGTTAACTCGAGCCTATAATTTTATTCGTTATCTTTTCTACAAATATATGTTCTTAGTATCGTATAACTAAATATAAAATGATTTCAAAAAGTGAAGTTCTTAAACCCAACCAGGTTCATAACCCGGTTCATGGGTTCAGTGGGTAAACCCGAGTTAATTCAAAACATTTTTATTTCAATATTTGTAAAAATTGTTAAAATAATGTCGTCTTTAAAATTTTGTTTTTTCAAAAGAAAAACAATCAAGTTGGGTTTTGATCGGTTTGATAGAATCCCTTGTGAACCTGCCAAATTGACTTGGTCTCGCGTGTCAAGTCCTACCTTTTTACTTTGAAATCTAACCTGAGTTAAAGTGAACCTCTAAGTCAAGTAGAGTTTAATAATATTACTAAAAAGTTTTATTGTGTCAATGCAAGTAACCATGCTAAAACCAATCTACATATAACAATGAAAAGGATTTTTAGGTGATTATAACTTAGTAACAAATTTATAAAGAAAAAACCACTAAGAAAAGATAGTTTTTGATGTACTTATGTTAAAAGAAAATATTTTCTAGAGAGAGTTCTTAACCTCAATTAATATAGCATACTAAAACCAATCTATATATAACTATGAAAAGGATTTTTAGGTAATTCAAAATAAAAAAATTCACAAATATGCACACATCACTTAGAAACAAATTTATAAAGAAAAAGACCCACTAAAAAAAGATAACTTCTGATGTACATATATTAAAAGAAAATATTTTCGAGATAGAATTCTTAACCTCGATTAATATATAAATTAATTTAAAAATATTTTTTATCATCAAATAAAAAAAGGATATATTTTTTCATAAACAATACCATGCATCACTTGCTAAGTTTGTTTATGGAAATTTAGATATACTCATTTACATACACGTGCTACATTGCAGGTTAGATAAAAAAAAATAGAAAAAAATATTTAGGTTGCAAGGAAGTATTTGACATTATTATTAAACTCAGTTCGACAGGTCAACCTTGAATCTCTAACCCAACTCGTTACCTAACATGGGTTTAAAGCTAAATCTTGTGGGCGTTTCAAACATGATCCATTCAATTTAGCGAGGTTAAAGGCTACCCAGGTGACAATTAAAAAGCGTGGTTTGTTCTTCTAAAAAAATAATCAAAATGACATTTTTTTGTTTTTAATTTTGAGATAGTGACTTAATGGATCGACCTAAGTTTAGCTACTTAACCCGTCAAAATCATGACTCAGATCATAGACACTACAAGGTTTGATAACTTTGTTTTTTTAAAAAAAACAAGACAATTTTTACTTAATTATATAATAACAAAAATAGACTCTTACAATATCGAGCACAAACTAAATATCGGGATGTTTGTTTAAAACTACGATAAACTCATAAAAAATAAACTGAAATCAATTCAAAATTAATCAAAAGTTTAAGGATGAAATTAAAAAAAAAATAAAAAAATCTTAATACAAACCCAATATTGAAGGACAGAATTAGAAAAAAAATCAAGAAAAAAAAATGAAAATGAAAGGAAAAAAAAGAGGGGCAAAGTGGGAAAAACCAATAAACAATCAATTAAATGTTGAGACACCAATTCAAAATCATTTAAATGTTAAAAGTTAAATGATGAAATTGAAAAAAAATCAAAGAAAAAAAAGACAAAAATAAAAGGAAAAAAAATAGAAGAGAGATATGCTTTACTATTCATATAAGGTTAATTTGCATAAGAAAAAAAATACAAATAAACATTGGAGTAGGTGAGTTAAAATATTATTTTAGCGAAGAAGATAGTGCACTTATGAAATGCTATTACGAAAAGAAAACACAAATCTAAGTAATTACTCCCATTAAAAAAAAACATTAAACCCCACCAATTTTTTATTGTAGGGCAAGACACATTACACTATTGATTGCTACAACGAAATGATATATTTACCCTTTATTACACAAAACAAATGACCTTTATATGGGGTACGATGGTTTTTTTCAGAAATTTATTTGGTTTTAAGAAATTAATCGATGGTATAATGGTTTATCAACTTTTTGCATAGTTAAATGACAAAAATACTCACATCAAAATCACAACTCAGATCATGGACTCTACTAGATTTGATAACTTTATTTAAAACAATATATTTTCACTTAATTATATAATAACAAGAATAGACTCTTGCAATATCGAGCACAAACCAAATATCAAGGTATTTGTTTGAGATTATAATAAACTTATAGAAAGCAAATCGAAATCAATTATGAAAACCAATTCAAAATCAATCAAAAGTTGAAGAATAAAATTAAAGAAAAAACAATAAAAAATAAATAAATGAAAAAAAAGACGAAAGTAAAAGGAAAAGGAAAAAGAAGAAGAAGAGAGATACACTTTACTATTCATATAAGGTTAATTTGCATAAAAAGAAAATACAAATAAACAGTGGAGTAGGTTAAAACCTTATTTTCGCGAAAACAATAGTACACTTATGAAATGTTATTAGAAAAAGCAAACATAAATCTAAGTAATTACTCCCATTAAAAAAAAACACTAAATCCCACCAATCTTTTATTGCAGGGCAAGACACCTTGTATTATTAATTGTTGCAGTGCAATGATGTATTTGCCCTTCATTACACGAAACAAATGACCTTTATCTGGGGTAAAATGGTCTTTTTCAGGGATTTATTTGGTTCTATGAAATTAACTGGGGGTATAATGGTTTATCAACTTTTTGCATAGTTATGTAACAAAAATACCCTTAAAAAGTAAAACAAAAATTAAAGGATGAGAGGGGCTCTCGCTTCATTTCATTTTTTTAAATAAAAAAATTGCTTCATTGCCCTTCAAGTTAAAAAAAATAAAGAAGAGGTCAAGAGGTATTTTGGTATTTTTATACTGGTTTTTCTATTCTGATTTATTTGAATTAGGGGCAAATTAGATTTTTAACAAATAAAAAAATAATTAAAAAGAAAAGGTAGTTGGTGTCTGCATTGCATGTGATAGCAAACGTACCTCACTCGCTCTCTTTAGACAGCACACGCGGCGTCTTTTGGCAGCCCAAAAGGCTCACCTACCATGTCTTTCGAAGTATCCAATGGTAGCGCGGTTAATAAGTGGTACATGTTGTGCAATTTATGTCGGTTCAGTTCAAGCGAGATTTTTTTCTCCTCCTCTCTCTTTTCTCTCTCATCTATTTGAAATCCGTGATAAGTCAACCAAAATTTAGAGTTGTCCTCCCATTTATTTATTTATTTATTTGTCTTAATTGTGGTCTTCCTTCTTTTAATTGGTCTTTATTTGTTTTGGATTTTTTTTTTTAATTTCATCCATTCTCATTTGGTTTTATTTAATTTTTATATCAAATATGGTACTCATTGTTTTGATTGTTGTTTTTTAATCTTTTCTTGATTTGTTTTTTTTTTTTTAATTTTTATTCTCGACATTTTATTTCATTTTTTTAATCTAATTTTGGTTCTCATTCTTTTAATTTTTAATTTTTAATCCTTTTTTAATTTTTTTAGTTATTTATTTTATCTCTCAATATTTTATTTTATGTATTTATTTTCTAATTTTGGTCCTCATTGTTTTAATTGCTTCTTTTTATGATTTTTTTTTTAATTTTTTTTATCCCTCAACATTTTATTTTACTTTTTATCCAATTTTGGTCCTTATTCTTTTAATAGCGTGCTAGTCAAGTTAACCCGGGTTATTTAGATTTTATTTTAATTTTTTTTAGTCTTATACTTTAATATTAGGCTATTGGGCCTTAACTTTTCTGATTTTTTTATGTTTTTCTTTTCTATACGGTTATCTTGGGTCGCAGGTTAGTCAGATTATCCCGGGTCGTGGATTATTCAGGTTAACCCAAGATAACTTAGTGTTTTTGTATTTAACTTGAATACTTTTCTCTGGGTCATTTGTTAGTGTATTAATTTTTTAATCATGATCTTATGTTGCGGGTGAAGAGTTAGTAGAGTGAATTCGGGTTGATTCATGTTTTTTTTTTTATTATAAATTTTATCATTTGAAGTTAGGTTATAAGGCCTTGATTTTTATATTCTTTTCTCTTTCCATTCCATGAGGGGTCCTTGTCTAATATTCCACGTGTTTTTCAAGTTAACCTGAGTTTACTAGGTTATCATCGATTAATCATCTTTTTTTATATTAAAAAAATTTAACACAAATAATCTTGTAAGTCAATGCACAATAACAATAATGGAGAAGGAGGAGAAGAAGAAGAAGAAGAAGAAGAAGAAGAAGAAGAAGAAGATAATAGAAATGGTATTTTGACCATAGTAATGAACATGAACACCTTTATGTGCGAGGACAGCACTTTAAATAGCCACTTTAATGACTATCACATGGGATGGGAGTCCCAATTCCTCCCCGAAAAATAACGAAAACATTTACACTCTGAAATAAAACATTTAATCATGTACTTCCCGAATATTTTTTTTCCTTTTCAAACGGACTCGTCGTATCTCATTCTTAGAGAACCTAACGTGTCAAGATCCGATTAGCCCAAAAACTCACTTGAGTTGTTCGTGTAAGAGAAGCCACATATCCTATCTTTGTATGTACACACAAAACACAAACAAATTGCCCCCAAAAGCAGCATGCCTTTCTCTCTCTCTTCCTCTCTGCTTCTCCGCTTTATAAATAAACCAGCTCCCTGCCTCTTTCCCATCCATCCTCGCACCTTATCATCAAACGAATCCCATTTTTTTTTTTTTTTAATAAAAAGAGAAACAGGAAGCCCTCTCAACACCAAAATGGCTCCCATAGAAAAACCCAGCAGCAGCAACCCAAATAGCCCCACCAGATCAGAGATCCGTTTTAGAGGCGTAAGAAAGAGACCATGGGGACGTTATGCAGCTGAGATCAGAGACCCTGGCAAAAAAACGAGGGTGTGGCTTGGCACTTTTGATACTGCTGAAGAGGCCGCGCGTGCATATGATGCGGCAGCTCGCGAATTTCGCGGAGCCAAAGCCAAAACTAATTTCCCTACAGTCGGTGAGCTTATTCCTATTCCAACGCGCAGTCCCAGCCAAAGCAGCACTGTAGAGTCCTCCTCCCCAACTCACCCACGCGCCGCTTCTCCTCCGCCACCACTCGATCTCACCCTTAACAGTGCTCACCATAATACCGCCCGCCACCAGTTCCCAGATGGGGTTAGTTTCCATGGAGGCGCGTGGTTCCCACTCCCTGCTGCCCAGCGCCCAGTTTTCTTTTTCGACGCGTTTGCACAGGCGAAGAATAATGACAAAATTAGTATAGCGAATAATATTAACATGTGCAGGTTTGACCGGACAGCGATGGTGAATGGAGGTGGGGTCCAGAGTGATTCGGATTCATCATCAGTCCTAGATTATGATCATCATCATGATAACAAGGGATTATCACTTGATCTTGATCTAAACCTGCCCCCACCACCGGAAGTCGCATGATCTCGAGGTTTTTTTTTTTTTTTTTACGGGGACAGCTTATTTGTAAGTCGTCTTATGGCTTTAGTGTTTGTCGAATTTTTTCTCTTTAATTTCCTGTGTACGACCGGAAATGAGAAAGATGTAGAGCTAATTAAGGGAGGAAAAAGAGAGAAGCAGCTGACATATGTTTTGTGTATATAGAGAGAGATAACGGGGGCGATCTAGAAAGTTGTCCTTGTTTTTGCATCTGGGAAATCTAAAAGAGTTTCTCAAATGTTGTTCTTACTACCATTGTTGTTCGTCATGTATGATCAATCAAATCTTTTAATTAAAATTCAAAGCTTATACTCGTCTCATCTTGCTGAAGTTGCTGCCTGTTGCTGCAGGTTTTTGGTTTATTGTATCCGTGAATGCTTACCAAGAACACCACCAAAAAAATCCGTCGAGCTAGGTAGATGGATTGCTTTAGTAGAAGTTAATTCGTTGCTAGATAATTAAGAATGGACAAAAAGAACTGTTATCAATTGATCCAATGAGGGTTCCATTAGGAGTTCTCTAACTGATGTGTCTGAAATCTCTACTTCGTGTGCCCAGACCCAAGTATAGAAGCCTCTACAAGTCCTAAAATCTTATAGATGTCTTGACTGTTCATTAGGTTTTTTAATATTTACATTTTTTTTACGGCTCTCATTTATTAAAAATCACGGGTAAGTTACCAAATACCTCCAGAAATCTCAGTTATATTTATTTTTTTAAAAAATATTTATAGAATCTCTATATCAAAATCATTTATGAATATTAAAAAATGTATTAAATTAGTATTTTTACAACAAAAATATATTTTTAAAAGCACATTTAAATGTAATATAAAAGGTAAACAAATTACTAAATGTAGTGTTTATTGATTAATTTGCTGGCTGCGTATTTGAATGTGTAAGCAACATCCAAGTGCCCAACAGCATGTCGCCGGCATGATAGCTGGGTGTTGATTTTGATGCGCAAGCGTAGCGTAATACAAGGCGTATGTTAGAGATCTGTCCGTTTACGTCACCCGTAGGCCCCTCCACCGTCACTCGGAAGCCGAAACTACCTTCGATTACCTTGTTAGTATTTCTTTATCAAGGGCAAAAGAGAGGCTACGTTTTAAAATATTCTTTATCAAGGGCAAAAGGGAGGCTATAAAAAAATTAATTTTAAATCTTAAATAAATTGATAATTTAACCGCAGTGCTGATAGCTCTCTTAGCATATTGGGAAAGGAAACGTGAAATAAAGTGTTTTAAAAAAACTTTAATTAAAAATATATTAAAATATTTTTTAAAATTTTTAACATTAATACATTAAAATACTTAAAAAAAATTCCTATAATATTTTTTCCATAAAAAATATTTTTAAAAATAAAAGATACCACAGTAATGAACACTAAGAAAATCTGAGTTTTTATTTATTAATAAATGAAGATCGGAAAATGCAGCCTTCATGATGAGAAACATGGCCGCCTGTCTTTCTTACTTCTCTCTAAAAATGCTCCTCGTGATTCGTGAACTTGTTTGTCATTTTCGGTACAGATATCGAGAGTGTCTTCAAAAAATCAAACGTGAGTGGGTCCCATGCGGGTGTGTACGCGTTTCTTGCAGGTTGTTTTAATGCTTTTGTTTTTTTTTTTTACGCGCGCGCTATATTATTATTACAGGCGGCACTGGCGGCAGAACCACGGTTTCGTTTGGTTTTAAAAAGGCAGATCGAAGGGATAGACCGAGTCAAGAGGCAAGAAGCGGGGTCCATGGGAGAGGGAGGTGGGGACCAGGAAGAGTAATTCCGTGTTGACGGGGTACATGTCTGGATTCGGGTTGTCGTCACATGGACATCCACCGTCCAATAATTTTAACAGTATATATATATATATATATATATATATATATATATATTTTATGTTTTCGGGGGCAGTTTTTGAGCCTCTTGTTTTTTAAACGTTTTTCCCTTTCTTCTTTAAGATAGTATCTTCGCCAAAACGCTTGCGTTTCTATCACGTGAACATTCATTGCCTGCCACCGTACTTTTTAAAATATGTTTTACTTAAAAAATTTTAAATTATTATTTTTAAAAATTTATTTTTGCTATTAATAATTTAAAAAAATCTAAAAACACAAAAATATCAAAATTTTTGAAAACGTTGTTGCTTGTCCTATTACTGCTAGGCAGTGAGAAATGCAAATGAAAAACTCTGTTGATGCGAAAAGCTCAGGCAAATGAGAAGCAGATTGGTATATCATGTTTAAATCTTATTTCTTTTTATGTTTTAAAAATATTTTTAAAAAATAAAAAATTACTCATAAAAAAATAAATTTTTATTAATATCAAAAATAATTTTTAAAAATAAAAAATATTATTTTAATATATTTTCAAGTAAAAACACATTTTAAAAACGATAAATGTATCACTAAAAATACACCCCTTTCAATCACCACTGCTTTGAACCCTTTCAATCACGACTGCTTTGAACACAACCAGAGTAGAAGTTTTGACAACCATCAGAAGAAAAGATCACCGATGAAAGGAGAACTAGACTTACCTATCACCATTGACACTCACCTCCAGTGCCATGCTCTCCAGTGATGAAGATGGATCTGACCTATAATGTTTATACTAAGAATGCTCATCTTGCATGAAATCAATACAGTGATGAAATATTTATCAATGAAATTTCCTCATGGCGAAGGAGTCGAGACATGCAGTGAGGGGAAACCAACCTATCTAAAATTAAGGGGAAAAACAGCTTGTGGGTGGATCAAACAACAGCTACTAAAGAGAGAGAGTTAAAGTGAGCCACTGAACACACCTGACCCAAACACCTCTCCAGTCGTGACCAGCCACTCCATTGTGTTTTGATGTTGAATTTTTTATCTTAAAACCATGTGGGTTGCTGCTTTGATTTTAATTATATATATATATATATATATATATATATATATATAGTATAATTAAATTAAAATTTCCGAGGGATGGTGACCAGTGACGATTTGTTTTCCATCGAGCTACTTCTTATGCATAGTTTGAAACTAAGTTTTCACGTGTTTTTTAATTAAAAATTTGAATATGTTCATAATAAAAATAAATTTTAAAAATAAAAAATTATTTTAATATTTTTTTAAATAAAAAATACTTTAAAAAACAATTACTACCATACATTCATTTGTTTGACAGTGTGGTTGCGGTTTCTTTTCAAATAGCTTTTCGTGGCAAAATGCATGGCAATGATTTTTTTTTATTTTTTAAAAATTATTTTTGACATCAGCACGTCAAAATAATTTAAAAATACTAAAAATATATTAATTTAAAATTAATAAAAAAATAAAATAAAATTTAAATTTTATTAAAAATACTTTTAAAACACGTAAACAAAACATTTATTTCGCTAAAAAAATCTATCTATTGGAGAAAGATTCATGCCACTACTCTTTTAAGATTTTGCAATTGTCACATAGACAAAGAGTACACGTGTGAAACATTCAGGTAAAAGGAGGCGCGGCGGCCGCTTATGGTGGGGGTCCGCATTTTCTCCATTCGTCTTCTGAATCCATTTTCAAAGATCTCATCTTTATGGTTATAATAAAGTAGGTACTACCCGGTAGCCACATGACACGTGGACATGACCACGTGAATACATGTACGGATTCTCAGAGAAAGCAACGTGAGTGGTCATGCTGTGTGGGAAGGTGACAGACAGTTGAAACCGGCGTGTAGGGGGGAATTAAGGGTGGGACCTGTGGGTGACGGAAGGGATACCTGGTTGCTTGACACTTGGGGAGCTGTGTCAGAAGAGAGATAATAAAGACAGGATTATAAAGCAACTTCCCAGAAGAAAATGAGGGCGTTAGTTAAGGTCTGGGCGGCTGCTTGTTTCGGAATTAAATTTTGTTTTTTAAAATATATTAAAATAATTTTTTTTATTTTTAAAAAATATTTTTAATATTAGTAAATCAAAACTATTTAAAAATATTAAAAATAAATTAATTTAAGGTAAAAATAATTTTTTATTTATTTTTTTAAATACTTTTAAAATATAAAAACAAACAAATTCCACGTGGTGAAAATAAAAAGGAGATTGACGTATTGTTCTTCAAGATAAGGCACTAAAAAGGTACTTCTTTTTCTTCCCACAAAACTTCATATTATAACACATATCTTGTTGTCAACAAAGGATCCCCACTCAATAATTACATGGCCCCTCTCCAAAATTTGATTCAATAATAAAAGAAAAATCAAGGAGAAAAGAGAGAGAGAAAAATTTATAAGCTATTCCTTTAGTGAAATCATTCAATAATCCCCGTATTGATATTGTGATTTGAAGAATTAAAAAAGAGAGTTAAAATACCTTTAAAAAACATTGTAGTTTTACATTAAAAAACAATATATATCGGAATAATATAGTGATGATTTTGACTCTTCACCTAAAAAAACTTAGCGCCGGATAGGAAGGATATTAAAGTTTTTATACAGGATCGATTGTCATTACCAAATTGATCAGGAACAACTAAGTATTTTTTTTTATTTTAAACCTCGTTTGTTTGTTGGAAAGTAGTTTCTTTTTGGAAAGTGAATTCCGGAAAATTGAATTATTTTCTGATGTTTGGTAGTGTAATGAAAAATAAGTTAGAAAACACTTTCCAGTGTTTTGTTATGTCATGGAAAATGAGCTGGAAAATAACGTATTAATATTTTATTTTTCTCAAGTAAATTAAAATAATGAGGAACAAATCTTACAAATTAAAAGGTTGAACGAGAATGAAATTGAAAAAAAATATAATTTCATAAATTATCTCAAATAAAATAAATAATAATCAAAATAATAGAGATCAAATCTAAAAAATAAAAAAAAATAAAAGATGAAGAAATTAAAATAATAATAATCAATATTTCATAAATTATTTCAAATAAAATAAGTAACAATCAAAAGAATGAGGATCAAATTTGATAGATAAAAAATTTCAATAAAAAAATGATAAGAAAAAAAAATAACAATTATAAAAATGAAGACCAAAGCTAATATAAAAATTAAATTTTAAGAGATGAAATTGAAAAATAAATATTCAAAACAAAATATATATAGCAATAAAAAATTTGAGGACCAAATTTGATATAATCAACAAATAATATGACATTTCTAAATTTTTCATAACTTCCGGAAAGTGTTTTCCGCCCAAATTTTTAAGGAAAACACTTTCATGGAAACCAAGCTAAATTTTCCTTTGACTGGAAAATGTTTTCCGTTGACCAACTTTCCTACTAGCAAATAAACACAGAAAAGTTTGGAAAATGATTTCCCTGAAACAACTTTCCGGCAAACAAACATAGCTTTAATTGTACAGTAAAACAACTAAAATATTATTGGAAGTAAATAAATTAAATTTGGCCTCAAGAAGCATTTTAGTATTTGCATGATGATTTTTTTGTTATTATAATATTAGCCGAGATGTAATTTGATATTTGATCAAATATAAAAAAATAATAAGCAATTAAAAGGCACAACGAAACAATCAAAATATCCTTAAAAGTAGAAATTTTAAAACTAGTGTCTTCGGGCCTTTTGTTTTCATAATGATTTTTTCATTATTATTAAATCATTTCAGGGGCAATTTGGTATTTACCTAAATAAAAAAAACAAAAAAAGCATGCACGTGTATGATATCGGGAGGTGCCCGGGCACTTCATGCCACGTATGTGGTGCCTTTCGACATCCAAAAATGCTCTTTTTTCATGTCACTAGAAGCGCCGCCATATCCTCTTCCCTATGGAACAATATGTATTGGCATTGGTGGTCCGGTTTGTCGTCATTGAGTTTTTTTCACCATATTTTCTTTCTTCTCTTAAAAAAATTACAATTTGATCCTTTTTGTTGTTAATTTTTTAAATTTAATTTTTATTCTTTTAATTTTTAATTTTTATTCTAAATTTTTTTATAATTTTTTTTTATTATCAATTTTATCTATGAATCTCAGTTTGCAAATATTACATTTAAGTTTGGTATGACTCCGTTGTGCCCACAAGTAAAACATGGCTGGGCCATCCACGTTCTTAAACCACGTAAATTTTGTCCTCTCTTCGACAACGCATTTATTGCTTGGGGTCATCTTCTCTCTCTCTCTTCCTAACCACCAATTCTTCTTCACAACAAGAAGTAAATATGGCGGACGTCTTTTTTTGGGTTAATGAGGTGGAAGATTAAGGTGGAGGAAAAATTTAGCCGTTAAAATGTCCTGGCTCCTAAACACCATGAGATATTCATATTTTTGGGTTAATGAGATGCTTTAATTTTTTAAGATGGTGATGATGATGTGTTAGAAGCATAGTTTTTAAACCCGGTCCGGTTCAAGATTAGAGTTTTGGGTTTTGACCGGGTCAATCTTTATTTTAAAAATAATTTAAAACGGTGTCTTTTTAATAAAAAAAACAAAAGTCAATAAGTTGCAACCGGGTTTTGCTTGGTCAACCCGCCGGGTCGGCCGGGTCATGATTTTTTCTATTTTTTCTTCAACCCGGCCCGGTTCCAGCCCCGAGCCGGCCGGGTTTCGGGTCGACCCGCCGGGCTGGGCCGGGTTTCAAAACTATAGTTAGAAGTAATCTCTATCAATTAAATTCATGAAATTTTAATTCCAATCAATTAAATATAATATATTGAATGAAAAAATATTACTCAATAAAAAAGAGTGAAGATAATAAAAGTGAAGATGTTGAAAATATCATTCTCAAACACCCAAAAATATTGATTACTTAATTATTTGATATAAATGTTCAATCTTAAAAAATCATATATAATTAACTAAAATTAAAAAATATAAGAGTTCAATTGACTGAAGCAATCGAGTTTATTTCACTGATAAATTGGGAACACAAACTATACATAATGAGTTTTGCCGATATTTATTATTAAATTATTTTAATTTTAATGAAAAAAAAGCTCAATTATATAATTTTTTCAATTATGAAACAGCTATTTTTTTATTCTTTTTTTTTAAAAAAATCTTATCATCAAACTACTTTTTTATTTAATCATTTTATGGTCTAATTTCATGAGATATGATTTTAAATTGTAGTACAAATATTAAATTAAAAGACATAGAACACAATGTATAACACAAAGAAAATGTGTGGCAAATCTCAAAGTTTTAGAAATTTCATTTGTCTCGAAAGCTTATTTTGTTTATTTTTCCGTCCTTGAGTTTTTTTTTAAAAAAGAAAATCTACGAAAAACAATGAATGAGAAAAAAAGTTACAGGCTGGTCATATTCTTACAAAAAAAAATGGCTACTCTTAGTATTAAAGTGTTCCTTTCAATAAGAGAAGTTTGATGATAATTTTTTTTTTCTATAAACATGCATTAAAAAGTAGACCACGTCTATTTAGATTTTCTAATTTGATTGATTTTAATTTTTTAAGTGATTTTGAGTTGGGTATTAGGTATAGCTTATGAGGGGGTCTCCTTCCTAAAAAAAGCCTTTCTGATTGCCTCTGCCCGTATCTCTTAAAGCTACGACATCCTCATTTTTCTTCTTGGACAATCCGGGTGGGACGCCTCCGGTCCGGTAGGGTTCTTGTCTTTCTCTTTCATACGACCCGCATGCACGTGTTAAGCATGTAGGTTTTGATCTTAGCGCCTTTTCTCTTCTTTCTTTTCTTTGGATTATGATACTTCTATTGTACCCACGGTGTAGTACACCAGACACCAACAAGGTTGGTAAGTGATTTATAGAGGTTTTTATGGTGTTTATAGGTGAAGATAGATGAAAAAACAGTTTTTTAAGCCAAACCCCCTGCTTTTCTACCCGCCACAAGGTTGGCCAAATTCTAGGTGGCAACCCAGTAGGCAGCAGGCCGCCTGCTACTGCTACTACATGCGATCTGTTGTCCAATATAAAAAGAAAAAGGAGTAGACACCACGTTATCCGTTCTTTAAAAAAAAAAGCACTAGCCTAGGATTTTTAATTAATGTTAGGTATGTGGACTTGACTTACATATCAATGCAGTTGGACTCTTTTTAAAGGGCCAGACATGTTGGGCTACACAAGCTCGCATGCCTAGCCTATTTTTTTTATCTAGTTTCTTTTCTAACAACATATATTTTTATTATCATATAATTAAATAAAAATTATTTTAGAAAAACAATGTTATTAAGCTCAGCTGAATCCAACACATGAGTCACGAGTTTGACATATTAGTTTGGATTGATCTAAATTGATCGAAGATATTATCATTTCAATATTTGATTTTTTTTCCTTCTTATACATTAAATTTTGAGTTTATAATCAAAATTTTACTTATAAATATAAAATTTATTATTAATATCTGCATATTTTCTTTTCTATTTGAAAAAACTTTAATCTGAACCGTAGCAAAAACATGGGCCAAGAATCCTAAAAAAACCATAATAAATTGAGGTTTTTTCCTCAATCCTCCTCCTGAAGTAAAAAACTTTATATAGCATAGTAAAAAACTTTAATCTGAACCGTAGTAAATTTTGACTCCAAATTTATATAGCAATTGAGGTTTTTTCCTCCTCCTCCTCCTCCTGAAGTGGATCTTTTGTTAAAAAAACATAGGCTTATCTCCTCTGGCAATCCTGTGGGGGCATTTCCCCTCTTAATGTTTTTTTTTTATTAAATCCATACTCTTACTAATTTTAGGTAATTATACATTTACTAAAAAAACCATAGAAAAAGAGTCGTTTTTAGAACAAATCATAGAAAAATCATTTTACCCATGATATCATCAAACTTTAATGCTTGTAACAATCAATTGAGGTCATTCTTTCCACTTTAATTTATAATGAGCATTAATGTTTCTTGAACCAACTTAAAATGATTATTTCTCCACTCATCAAAATCAGGAAAAAAAGAATTTGTAATCATTGTTAAAAGGATAATTCATTGCTAAGATTTAAATTATATATAAATAAACTCCATCAATCTTTTACTTCAGGGTTAAAAACATTGTATTGTGGACTGCTACAGTGCAATGATGTCTGTCTTTTATTAGAAAATATGACTGGCTTTTTTATGGGGTAAAATAATCTTTTTAGAGGATTCATTTGGTTTCATGAAATTAATGGAGGTATTATGGTACTATTTTTGCACATTTAAATTATATAAATACCCTTAAAAAGTAAACAAAAAATTAAAGGGTAAGAGGGGCTTTTTGCCATTTCATTTTTTAAAAATAAGAAAATTACTTCATTGCCTGTCAAGTAAAAAAAAATAAAGAAGGGGTCAAGGGGTATTTTAGTATTCATATAATGTTTTTCCTGTTATAATATATTTGAATTATGGGCAAATGAGTCTTTTAACATATATATAAAAAAGTTGCTAGGGCGTTAGGAGCACGCGCCAATGTAGCCACCGATGCCCTTAAGGCGACGCGTGCTACATCTTTTGATAGCCAAAAAGATCCAATCGCCATGTTTCCTCAAGCGTTTAGTGGTGGGGCAGCTAATGGGACGATGATTGTAGGGAAATTCACAACAGTGAGATTTTTTTCTCCCCCCTTATTTTCTCTTTTCTCTCCTTGAAATTTATATCGAGTTAGCCAAAATCCAGAGTTGTCCTTCAATTTATTTTTTCTTTCAATTATAGTTCTTTTTTTTTTATCGGTCTTTATTTGTTTTGGATTTTTTTTTTGTTTTTTTTCTTTTAATTTCATCAATTTCCATTTGGTTTTATTTAAATTTTATATCAAATATGATACTTAAACTTTTAATTGCTGTTTTTTCAATTCTTTTCTTGATTTTTTTTCCAGTTTTTTTTCTTAATATTTTTTTTCATTTATTTTTTACTCAATTCTTGTTCCCATTCTCTTAATTTCTTTTTTTTTTTAATTTTTAATTTTGTTTATTTTTTTTTCAATTGTTTCCCTCAATATATTTTTCATTTAATATTTTATCCAATTTAGGTCCTCATTCTTTTAATTATTTTTTTTATCCCTTCTTATTTTATGGAATTATCTCGGGTCACGAGTTAGTCAAGTTATCCCGGGTTGTTTTAGATTTTTTTTCAATGTTTTTTCTGTGTATTTTTCTTTATTTCATCATTTGACATTAGACTATTGGGTCTTAAACTTTCTGATTTTTTATGCCCTTTTCTTATGGGGTTATCTTGGGTCGAGGGTTAGTCAGGTTATCCCGGGTCACGGGTTAGTTAAGTTAACTCAAGGTGACTTAAGTTTTTTTGTATTTGTATTTGCATCTATTTTATATTTTAGTGTTAACAATTTTTTTTATCAACTAATATTTGCATTTGCAACTAATATTTTTTTTATCAACAATTTTTTAAAATAAAAATATATAAAATAAGAAAGATAGCTAAGATAAGATATATTTGTATTTGCATCTATATTATTTTTTACTAGAAAAATTAGCTTTCTATTTTAATATTTAATTAGTGTTAATAATTTTTTTTATCAACTAATACCTTTTAATTTATTTTATAAAATATAAATAACATGTTTCCATCGTTTCTCAATTGAAAAAAAATATAAAACATTAAAACGAATCCTTGATACATTTGTTTTATCCTATTGTATTAAAGATTAATTTAAATTCAACTCAAGACCAATTAAAGTTAACTAGAAGATTAATTATTTTTATTTTAAAAAAATCTTCGTGCAATTTTTTCTTTTATTATGTTTGAATCTTGAACTCAAGACCTTTTTTTTTTTTTTAAATAAGTGTTATTGGGCCAGACGCTCGTGGGCTTAGGAGCATTCTTCTTCTCCTTTCGTTATTGGCTCCAAAATCATTTCCGTTTCCCTTTACCCTTCAGTATTGGGCTAACTCTTCTAGCCCATTTACTGTCCAACCCAAAATTCGATAAAATAAAACATCTTAGCAGCAGAGAAGTGTGGTCATATGGGATATAAAAGGATGTTTTAGGTAATGTTATATTTTAAAATAATTTTTATTTTAATTTTTTTTTAATATAGCATATTAAAAAAAAATTAAATATAATATTGTTTTCTTAATTTTACTTGATTTCTGGAACGCAATACTGACCATAGTTATCAAACCCGGCTCGGGGGTTGACCCGGCCAAGGGATCGGGTCTCGGGTTTTATGGGTCAACCCGGGTCAGCTCGGAGAAATTAAAAAAAATAATGAAGTTTAAAAAAATATTTTAAAAATTTTTTTATCACATTTTGAAAAGATACTATGTTATGCTTTTAAGTTAAAGTATTTAAACCAAAAATTTTTTTTATCCCACATTGAAAAAACATAACTTTTTTCTTGTGAACATATAGTATATATATGAAAGGGTTTCAAATCACACATTGAAAAGATCTATGTTATCCTTTTAAGTCGAAATATTTAAACTAAAATATTTTTATTCTATATTTAAAAAACATAACTTTTTTACATTGAAAATGTGAAAAAACTCTTATGTTTTAGTTTATTTCTTATTATTATAAACTGTAAAATAAACTTTATGCATTTATAATTTTTTTGAATAAAAAAACTAAAATAATTATTTTAATAGATTGAAATCAAAATCCTGCACGTAGCTTAGACAATTACTGTCTCTTTAGTCTTCACTCCCCCGCTCTCTCTCTATCTGAAAGGAAAAAAAAATAAAAATAAAAATTCCTTTACCCCCCCGCTCTTTCCATCAGATCCCACCTTCACCGGCGATCACCATGTCCTAAGCAACCATTGCTCGATCTCTTTCTCTCCTCTCCTTCATTCCCCTCCTTCTCCTCTCTCCCGCTCTTACCCTGAGTCAGTCGTAACTCGCAGAGCTCGTTATTTAAGTTTTATGAGTTTCGTTCCTGAGTTTGACTCAAATCTGTTAGTTTTTGTGAGATTTAAATTTTAGGTTGATTGGTGTTTATGGATCGAGTTTTGATTTTGCAAATGACAGTTTATGCATTACAAACGCCGAGTCTCGTCTGGGTTTGCCCGGGTCGCCCGGGTCATGGGTTGACCCGTCGGGTCAACCGGGTCTTGTCGGTTTTTTGCATTTACCGGTCTTTCTCCTAACCCGGATCGGTCCAGCCACCGGGTCGACCCGCCGGGCCCGTCCGGATTTAATAACTATAATACTAACAGTAATTATTAGCTAGGCCCGAGGAGTCAGAATGGACTCATAGCATGACTCACACATGTAATGCCAAGCTCTATATGTACCGAGTACATACAAAACATTTGGGTCAGTGATTATATTTTTTAAGAAATTAGATTTTTGTTTTTATTTTAAATTAATATTTTAGTATTTTTAATCATTTAATGTATTAATATTAAAAGTAAATTTTAAAAAACAAGAAAAATATTATTTTAATAAAAATAATAAAAATAGAACTCCTCCAGATCGCCTTGTAGGTTTTGTGAACCATCACTTGGAGTAAATCAAAATAGTCCCTCTAGTTCAAGCAACCTCTCTAGTCAATACGAAAAAGGCTTCAACTTCTTTCTTGTTCCGCAAGAAAGAACGAAATAGGGAAAGTAATGCTGTACTTAAATAGAACTACCCCAAATTTCACAAATTATTTCCAATATTTTGTAAACCTATTTAGTTATCTAATTTACCCTGAACCCTCTCTCTCTATATATACTAATGTTGCCCAAAAGCTAGCCGTGTTTTCCCTATGCCAGAAGCTGTAGACTCCTCTTCTACAGGTATGGCGCCATCGATCTCCATGTATCGATATTTTGTTTTTTGGTTCATGAGCTCTGTATTATTTGACGCTGAATTTAGTTCTCCAATCTTTTGAATGTGATCTTTTGCTATCTCCTTTATTTACTTGTTCGTTCTTGCCTAAACACTGCATTGATTCTTATTTGATGAAGGATTATAACAATCTTATATAGGATTTACTGCAACCCACATTCGTAATTATTATATAGAAATAATTAACTTTTTCTTAGGAAAAACTATATTATTATCATCACCTCTTGTAATTTCGGAACAAAACTGTGGTTTCTAATTGCTTGACAGTCTTGTTTTTGTTAACAAGTCCAGAATCTCCTGACAGTTTATATTAGTTTAGCTCATATGAAATTAATAAAGTCTTGCTAGAATGAGATATTTCTAATAAGGGGAGAGCCGATTAGGGCAATTCCCTTTTGATTTTATTGTGAGACTTCCAAATAATGGAAGGGAAATTGTTCAACTAACATTATTTCCTTTCCCTTTTCCCTTTGTATCTTTTAGATTGCCAAATAGTTACTGTTGGTTAGTCTCTCCAAGAAATCAATTGATTTCTCTCAAAAACATTATCATGGAAAAGGAAGATACGAAGTTGATGAAGCTTGAAAAAATGGACAAGGATGACTACCCTGAAGAACTCAGAGAGCAAGGAGCTGCAGCTCTACTTCTTTCCTGTCTACTGCACACAAGGCTTAGCTGCAAAACTGCTTTGGCTTTGGATAAAGTGAAAAGCAACATCCTTGGTGGTGGAAAGAGGAACCAGAATTCACACTCCAGCAGAAGGCGTCCAAGAGTTTCTCCAACTCAAAATCCTGGAGCTGCGGTCAGAAGAAACCATTTTGATGATCAACAAGGTGATCAAGACAACAGTAATGCTGCTGCTAGAAACTTGCCAGGAGAGCCACCAATACGAAGCCTAGAAGTAGCTCTCAGGCTCATTGAAAACTACGATCCCCATGAAGTCCCCTCAATTCCAGGTTTAAATGGGATAATTGGAAGATGCAGCAAGCCTTTTGAAAAGCAGTTGACAGAGAGTGATTTGAGGGATGATCAAAGCAGGCTGTCAATTAACAAAGCAGATGCACAAAAGTACCTCTACCCATTGCTGAATGAAGATGAGAATCTTGCTGAAGGAATCAACGTGACCACTTATGACCCTAATGGCAAGGAATTCGAGATGGTATTCAAGATTTGGGTGTCCAAGATTCATGTCCTCATTGGAGGGTGGAAAGCATTCTTTCATGAGCATCAGTTGAGGAAAGACCAAGACTTTGTTACTCTGTGGATGTTTCGAAGACTAGATACAGAAAAGCTTTGCTTTGTGATCAATTGGAGGAGATTGCCAGGTGTCACCACACCGATTAAAAGGAAAAGGGTCAGGATGAATAAGTCCATGGATCAGTTGACTTGCTGACCAGGGCCGGAGCTAGGAGGGGTTTGCAGGGCAGGAGCCCTGAATTTTTTTTCCAGCTCTTCTCCTTCAATAAACTATATTTTTATTTTTAAAAATAAAAAAAAATAAATTTTAGCATTTTTAGTTTTTTCTCTTTAATTTAGCTTTTTTAAACTAAAATCCCTAGCTCCCCTACTGTTGCAGACATTCTCGCAAGTTGGATTGGTGGATCGATTTTGTTAAGTGAAGTGAATTCTTTAATTTATTAGTGTAAAAACAGCTGAGGTTTTTTTAGTTACTACTAGTTGGTATCTGGCATCGAGACATAGTACAAGGTAGTTGGTAGTGTAGTTAATCTAGTTAATTCGTTTGTTTCTTGAAAAGTAATTTTTAAAAAATTATTTTTTAAAATTTTTGTGTTTATTTGTTATTAGAAAAATTGATCAATGAAAAATACTCTTCAGTCAAAGGAAAATTTAGCTTGGTTTCCAGAAAAGTGTTTTCCTGGAAAATTTGGGCGGAAAACACTTTCCAGAAGTTGTGAAAAATTTAGAAATATTATATTTTTTGCGGATTATATCAAATTTGGTCCTCAAACTTTTGATTGCTATATATATTTTGTTTTGAATATTTATTTTTCAATTTCATCTCTTAAAATTTAATTTTTATATTAACTTTGGTCCTCATTTTTATAATTGTTATTTGCTTTTCCCATATCATTTTCTTATTGAAATTTTTTATCTATCAAATTTGGTCATCATTCTTTTCATTGTTACTTATTTTATTTGAAATAATTTATGAAATGTTAATTATTATTATTTTAATTTCTTCATTTTTAATTTTTTTTATTTTTTAGATTTGATTTCTATTATTTTGATTATTATTTATTTTATTTGAGATAATTTATGAAATTATATTTTTTTTTTCAATTTCATTCTCATTCAACTTTTTAATTTGTAAGATTTGTTCCTTATTATTTTAATAAACTTGAGAAAATAAAACATTAATAAGTTATTTTCCAGCTCATTTTCCATGACATAACCAAACACTGAAAAATGTTTTCCAACTTATTTTTCATTACACTACCAAACATCGGAAAATAATTCACTTTCCTAAAATTCACTTTTCCAAAATTCACTTTCCAAAAGAAAACTACTTTCTGGCAAACAAACGAGGCCTTAGTACTACATATTTTGGTTTAGTACTGGGTGTGGAAACAAAAATTTATTAAAACTACTTTGTGTATGTTTTATTTAATATTTTGGTATATTGTATCTCACTGAACGATCTTAATCCAATAATTTAAACTAAGTTATTAGATAAGATTCTAAGATATAATTTATATTATTTTCTAATACATCCCATCAAGTGAAAGCTATTTAGACTTAAAACTTGTATAGACCCATAATACCATGTACTTAATTTTTGATCATCAAGACTCTGATACTATTTCAAAGAACCAATTTAACCCAATAACATAAACTGTTAGGTGAGGTCTCAGGATATGATTTATATTATTCTCTAATATCGTATTTTTTAAAAGTATTTTTTATTTTAAAATATATAAAAATAATTGTTATTTATTTGTTTTTGCTATCAACACATCAAAATCATTGAAAAATACTTTTAAAAAATATTAATTTAATGTTTTTTTTTTAAATCAACTTATTTTTAAAAATCATCAAAAAAATAAAAATTACCGTCAAACGCAGATGTCGAACTCTATTGTTCTTTTCTCATCTACTTCCATGCTAATGATTCTTGTCGACTATGTATATCACTTGTTAAAAAGAGAGGTTTTTAATAGCTGATTCTTTTATTTATTTATTTATTATAATCCTTGTAAAACAATATCAACCATATGGGTTACTTATTGTATGAAGATTTTACTGGAAAATAAATAGAAAAAAAAAACTATAGTAACGAAGAAATGATCAAAACTTGCATTAATCAGAATTTCTTGTGAAAGTATCATTAGTAGTTCGATGGCTCAGCGGTTCTTTCTCTTCTGAAAAAAGCAAGCAAGGTCATTCGGTTCTTATAAAAAAAAATTAATTAAATTGAATTTTTCTTTTAAAAAAACCGAAATCGAATCGAAACCGGTTCAAACCGATCGGTTTTGGTTTGGTTTGGTTTTTATGACAAAAACCGGTTCAAACTCGGTTTGGCTTGGTTTTTTTGTTTTGACTCGGTTTTTTTTCTAGTTTATTTTCAATTTGGATTTAGTTCAGTTTTTTCGGTTTCAGGTTTATAAAACTGAAATCAAACCGGTTATTTTTTTAAAATTTTAATCTGTTTTTTTTTGCTATTTGATTTTTTCAATTATTTTTTTAAATTTAATCAATTTTTTAATTTTTTTACTGACACCAGAAAGCAGTTTCTTCAAGTCCAAGCGGTGTCTTCAGTTTTCAGACACTCGAAATGGGTCACCTCTAGACATTGCTACATTTGGATACATACTGTCTTTATTACAAGCTAATGTCTTGTCCATTTTAATAATTAGTTTATATGGAAATAAAATTGTTTTTCTTAAGATAAGAGATCATTCAAATTCCATTAAAATAAAATAATTTTCTAGTATAATTTATCCTTTTCTTATTAATATATTATTTTCAACAATAAAAAAGATTTTTTGAGCTATATTCATTATTTGATAAAGACTGAGGTAAACAAAAATATCTTTAATTAAACTCCATCTTCTTATTAATGCACTCTTTTTTTTATTTTTACCACTTTTCTCTAGATATTTTTTTTTAAAATAACAACTTATCACAATCCCAGAAGCAAGTTTTAATTTAAAAAAATAATAATGTTTTAATAGTTTTAAAATGAATATATTAAAAAAAATATAAAGCTAATATACTACTTGCGCATTGCTGAAGAAAATGTTTTAGAATTTATTTATTATTTAATTAAATGATAATAAAATTAGATATTTATAAAAAAGATAATCATTAAAGAAGAAAAAATCTTGAAGATATGTACAAAATGTTTGTTAGCTGATATTATAATTCTATTTTAAAAATAAAGTAAAAATTGAATAATATTTAATAAAAAAATTTAAATATATTTTTAATTATTTTATTTTTCATGAGATTTAATTAAAATTTAAGAAAAGGTTTAAAAAAAATATCATAAAGATATGTACACATATAAACATATGAAACATCACATACAAGACATTAAAATAAGTTTTTTAGATATTTAATTTTAATTTTAACTTTAACACATTAAAACTATTAAAAAACATAAAAAACTATTTTCTTCAAATAAAATAGATTTTCAAAACACAATAAAAAATAAAAGTCACATAACTCAATCACTTGATAAAAACTCTCTTCTTTACCAATAAAATAAAATAAAAAAACTCCCCAGCAATAGCAAAGAAAGAAAGATGGATGTTGCGCCTTTTGGGTCGTACAAGGAAGAGAGAAGATACTTGGAGAAGTAAATCAAAGAAGCTGTGGCGTCGTGATGATTCAGAGTCTTTTTCCGATGATGATTCGAGAAGTTCACTGTCTGCCTCGTCGTTTGATTCTGAGAATAGTTACAGAAGTAAAAGGTCTAGGTCTCTCGCACTAGAAAGGATGTGAAGGGGACTAAAAAGAGGACCCGTGCTTGGTCTTCGAGTAGTGAGGAGTCTCCTCATGTGAGAAAGCGAAAAAGGTTTAAAAGAAATGACGAGAGGAAGAAAACGCACAAGAAGAAGAGGAGGAAAAAGAATGCTAGGAGAGATTCAAGTGTTAGTTCTAGTAGTACAGAGTCACGGAGCTGTTGAACTTGTCAGAGCACTAGTAATCAGAGTGATGAGAGTGAATATGAGAGGCGCAAGGGCAGGCCTGAAAAAAGAGAGGATGAAAGAAGAAAACCAGAGAATACTAGAAGTGGAGATGAAAGGAGGAGATACTGGTCAGGAAGTTGTTCATCATGCAGTAGATATGGTGTAGGCAGTGATATTTTTATGTCAAACACAACGATTGGTGAGAACCCCTCAAAACAGCCAAGGGCCGTTATTATTCTTCCCGGGGAGGATAATGAGACGAGAGAATTGGACAAGGATAAGCACAAAGAGGAGATGACATATGATGATGATGATGATGATGATGATGATGATGATTACCCTTCTTGTAGAAGCAATGGTAGTAATGACGGGCTAAATAACATGGAGAAAAGGCCCATAGAGGATGAAAAAAGAGAAGATTATGCTGCTTCCAATATTGAAGCTAATGAAATCACAGAAAGTGACAAGGTTGGAGTGGGTCAACTTCCTAGAAATAAGCCTGGCTATGACATTGACAAGGGTGGAATAAATTATGCTAAAAAGGAAAAGAATGAGGTTTCACGGGTTATTATTGATAGCGTGAGTGGCGATGATTTAGAGACAATTTTTAGACAAAAGGCTTTGGAAAATATAAAAAGTTTCCGAAGTGGACTTGGACGGTCCCAAGCAGCTGCAAAGAGTGCTGTGATTCAGAAGGATAAGCATGATGGTGCGGTGGAGGCACTGTCCCCTGTGATGCCTGAACTAGGCCAAATTAAATCCTCCAAGAGTAATCTTACTAGAATGCCGAGAGAAGACTACTATGCTCATTCTTTGCAAAATGAGAAGATTCCCGATGGAGGGATTTGTGGCAGTGAATCTAGCTCTGCTAGGAATAATGTTCATCCACCTGACCAGGTGGCTATTCCTGGCAGAGAAAAGGTTAGTGCAGTTTCTAGTTCTAGTAAAAACAAAACACGGTTGATTACATCAGCATCGAGGCAAGCATTATCAAATGCTACCACCACCCTGGAAGAAACTCTGGATTCACCGGAAGCTAATCAGGCAAAGTTGGCAAGTGGGACTAGCTTAGGCAAGAGTGCCACCCTGAAAGAAGCAGCTGCCCCCCTGGAAGCCAATCAGGCAAAGTTGAGGAGCGGGAGTAGTGTAGCTAAGAATGCCACTCATGGTGCTCACACTGTCACCTCTCCCACCTCTCCCATAGTCAATGGCAATGATGCCTCTGTTTCTACTCTTGCCGAGCCTTCAGCCTGCATTGCATCTTCAGCAGGAGATATTACCTTGAATAAATCGCTTGATGAAGGCAAGGAAGGCTCACAGTTGGAACAGAAGACAACGTCTGTAACGCGTGGTGGGGAAATGGTACAGGTTAGTGTTTGAACCTGTCCTAGGAACATTAAATTAGTTTCTGTGATATTATAAGTTGTGAAAATTGGCATGTATTTTTTTTTGTTTATGCATCAAGGTTATTGCAATAATATAAAGTCTTGTTTTTTCTTATTTTTGGTGGCAGGTGAATTACAAGGTCTCCATTCCTAAGAGAATCCCTGCATTGGCTAGGAGGCAACTCAAGCGGTGATGTTTATGGTGGGATAGGCGTGGCACTACGTGTGAAGGTTTTGCTCATGCATCTTATAATAAAAATATGAGCACAATAAGATAGGAACCTTTAAAATTAATTTTTGACAGACTTTTAATGAGCACCCGAACTTTAGTGGGAAGAAGATTGATTTTTGTATTAATCATCATATCTTCAATGGTGAAAAGATCTCTTGTTTCTTATGGTTTATGAATTGTTCCAGTTTTGCTCTCTAAAAGACTGCATTTTGATCAAGATCACAAGCAAAATTATTATAAAAAATTACATTTAGTATTACAATAGAGCTGCGCTTCAATAAAGCAGCATAAAGATTGTTCTCGGTGGTAATTGGAGAATTTGAAGAAAAATTCTCAATTAATTTGGAAAGAGCCTGTAAGATGAAAAAGAAAAAGTCTAACAATTTCAGAAAAGTTTAAAATTGCTTTTTTAATGGCGGGAAGATGGTGAGGACACCAAACTCAAAACATTGTTTACACATTCGTATGATCATAAATGATGAAGAATATCTCAAACCATTGAGAGATTGGACTTTAACTTATGTTTTAGTTTAATTTATATGAACTTTTAGTTGAGGTTTATTAATTAGGCTTTATTTGTTGGGTTTGATTTAATTATTGTTTGATATTTTATTTAGTGGGTCATAAGCCTAATCGCTTGTTCTAATTAGAGTTTTAGTATTTATTTCTATTTTTCTAAATGTTATAGAATTTTTTATGATTAATGAAAAATATTGGAGATTTGCATATTTCCAATCCCCATTCTTATTTTTTTTTGCTTTCTACTTTAATTCTTTTAATTTATTGTTCCACGTCAAATTTGATATAAGATCTTAGGGTTTTAATTGTTCTTACAATTAAACGATTTACTAGTTTGTTCAAATTCATTAATATTCAATCTAATTCATAAACCTAATCTGGCGGGAAACTTTCATCAACATTGAAAAAAAAATGTAGCAGAAAAAATAGTGTTTTTTTTTATTTTCCTGTTTACCATAAAAAAATCCACAAGAAAAAAAGTCAAACACCCTTCCCCACACATCAACAACCCAAATCCAGTCACCGATTCCTACAAATCAAGCCACGACAATAGCGGTAGCCACCCACCCCAGGAAGAACTGATCATCTCCTCTATTTGGTGCAACCGCAGCCCACGACATCATAGCTAAGACCATCACAGCAGTCGAAGATCAGCCCACAAATTCACGCCTCTTTGCACAGCCATCGCAAGCAGCAACAACAAAGAATACCACTGTATGCAACAGAAGGAACTCATAACAACGTACTTTCAAGGTAAATTAATTAACTCATGCCACGTCACCAGCCAAGTCAGCTCATTGGTGCCATACCAGCGCCGTGTCACCTCAGCACACCATGCAAGCGCCGCACAGCTTAGAGCCACGTCAGAATCACATCATCCAACATGTTACCGTTTCTGCCACCTCAACAACTATGGCGTCAGTTTCCTACCATCTCAGTTGCCACATCATCATTGTTTGCCACCACATCTATTATATCAGCAGTCAAGTCATCTAGTCTGCCACGTCAGTGACAACAAATTTTAGCTTCGTACCAGCAATCTAGTTAGTGAATCACTCTCCCTTTTGATTTGTTAAATTTTATTTTTTCTGGTTTTACACTTGTCATTTAAAATTGATTTTAATATTACTTTTGTGCCTAGAAAAAAATTCATAAAAAAAAAATTCTCACCTTGCATTTTTTTTATTTGTTAATTTTTATTCGTCAACCGTTTTTGTCATTGATATCTAGTATCTTGTCCTATTTGGTAATTGAGAGTTCTTGCTTATGCAATTGTATTTGATTAATCAATTACACTTAAAGGTCTAGTATTGCATGTTTAAAATTTTATTTGTGTATTTTGTTCTTGATTAATCTCCACATTAAAAAAATACTTGTATTTTTGTATTATGATTTCACTTGCAAGAACCATTTGTGATCTCAATTCCATTTATAAGTTAGTGTTGCATGCATTTGTGTCATGATTATCCAGTGTATGAGCTTAAGTTTACATTTACCGTAGACCCAACCCTTAGTGATACTTTTATGACCATTTAAAGGGGACTACAAACTTAGATGATCAACATGTTTAAAAGAATTAAGCCCCAAGAGAGTTTTCGAATAAGGCACCCAAAGACCAATAAATATTACAAGAATAATTATTATGGACAAGTTCACTCTAAGTGCCACCAGTATGACTATCGTTTAGGTTACTCTAAACACGATGACCTTGATGAGCAAGTCTTGAGCCCTAACAAAATAAAACCCCCCACTTTTGACGCTCATCATGACCCTTGGATCTTTGATATGTGGATTCGTGACTTGAATTAATTCTTTGAGTGGCACAACTTGTCTGATAATAGAAAAGTTAGATTTGCTAAGATGATACTCATTGGTGAAACCAAACTTTATTGGAGAGATGTTGAAGATTGTTTAGAGATGAGAAGTAAGCCTTTTATAACTGATTGGACCAAGATGAAACAAAAACTACAGGAAAAGTATCTACCCCAATCTTATAAGAATAAACTCTTAGACCAATGGAACAATATAAGACAAGAGAACAAGTCTATCAATGAGTATATAACACAATTTAATGATTATATGATGAGATGTGTCATAAGGAAAAATAAAGTCATGACGTTGCATAGATTTGTAAGGGTTTGAAGGATGATTTTAGAAAAGAGGTCAGGCTCATAGGTGATTTCACTCCTGACTAATCCTATACTATAGTGCAAGATTATGAGTTGCTTATAAAGAGTCGATGGACAAAACATCAAGACCCTTCTAGGATCCCTTTTAGATCTTAATTTAGAAATAATGATTCTTTATTAGGTGCTCCACCTTCTAGACCCAATCTTGGTAGTGCTAAGATTTATAAAGAAGATAATGGCAAACAAGTCGTTAATGAAATGTTTAGGTCGAGTTCAGAGGTCCAGTGTGCTAAATGTCAAGGTTTCGGTCATATGTTCTTTAATTGTACCTCTACACCTTTAGTCATTTAAGAAGAAAATAGGTGATAAAGAAAACTATTGTGTATAAGTATATGAACCAAATCTCGAGAACTTTAGTGATCTAGATAAAAAGAATGCGCAATAAGAAGGACTTAACATTATAAGTCCACATGAGTCTGGAAATGAGGAAGAACTTTTAGGAAACTCTTTAGTGGCCGTAAAGGTGAATATGGTCTTAAAAGAGTCTCGTGATAATAGTCCTCTTAAACTATCTGATTCCCCACCCACCATGCTTGACATCCAACACGTTAAAGGTTTAGAACAACATGCTCCTCACCCTCTCATGCTTGATATCCAACATGTCACAAGTTTAGAATAACATGTTGAGCTTCATGATCCTTTACCCCTAACACGTGGTGAGAAAGATGAAGATAACCTTGATTTAGTAGGTTATGTCAATTATATCTACTAAGGCTTCCAATAGTGTTTGTTCCACTCCACATCCTCAATCATATAGTATTCATAGTTACGAACCTAGAAAACCTGTAGATCATCTTTCTATGTCTCCTCACCCTAAAATGTCTGATTCAACTAAGTCTTTTGCATATAGAATTCATAATTTGCATGTTAAGATCATAAAACAAATTCAAGCAAATAATGAACAATATAAATTTCGAGCTGATTTACATAAGTATCATGATGCACTTAATATTGAAGATTATTTTATGATACAAATTAGACCTAAACGGTGTCCTTTGAAAACTAGTCATAAATTACAAGTGAGTAGTGCTAGACTATTCAAAGTGTTGCAAATGATTGAATCAAATAATTATATCATTAAATTGCAATTAAACTTTGATATTAGCTCTACTTTTGACATGAAGGACCTCGTTATATATAAAATACAATAGTCTATCCCTGATGCTCTTTTTGAAACCCTTGCCCCATTATCCTTATCTTTGGCACGAAAAGAATATATTAATGCTACTTTAAATGCACAAGTTGTTTTTACCTGGGATGATGATCTTTAGCAAATCCCAGTATATAGGCTAGACGACCAGATTCAGACTATACATGGATTATCAGAGAGACATCACAACAGCTTAATTCTTATTTTTCAGAGTGTTATCAGAGTTGCCTTGACCTATACTCGACGAGGTCGAGTTCTTCCAACCTCGAGAGAATTGGTGGGGACATCGAACCCGAGATATTGTTTATGTATTTGTATGATCATAGACGATGTAGGATAGCTCAAACCATTAAGGGATTAGGCTTTAGCTTATGTTTTAGTTTAATTTATATGAACTTTTAGTTGAGGTTTATTAATTAGGCTTTATTTGTTGAGTTTGATTTAATTATTGTTGGGTATTTTATTTAGTGTGTCATAAGCCCAATCACTTGTTTTAGTTAGGGTTTTAGTATTTATATCCTACTTTTCTAAATGTTATGGAATTTTTTTATGATTAATGAAAAATATTGTATAGTTGCATATTTCCAATCCCCATTCTTCTCTTTCTTTACTTTCAATTCTTAACTTCTTTCTCTAAAATCTTCTTTCTTTTCTGCTTTAATTATTTTAGTTTATTGTTCTACATCAGAGGAATTCTTGTCATGTTTGAATCCACCTGAACAGGTGGACCTAATATATGGTGGAGTTGATCATCTAAGTCTCTCATTGGTTGGAAAGATAAAGTTTCTTTAGTAAAAAAGTTAAAGAAGTAAGAATCCTTTAAAGTCTGTGCGGGTAGAATCTATATGTGAAGCCAGGTGAGGGTGATTTGATAAAAGGTGAAAAAAAAAACACAAAAGGTAAAAAAAAAAAGGCTAATGATAAAGATGAGCGAACAAATATGTAAATAAAAGTGTGTGTGTGTGTATAAAGAGAGTTATTTTAAATTAAAATTCATTTTGGAAAAAATATCCATCATTAGTTTGTCATTCACACACGTTAAACATATATGATTGTAAATTTGATTCTCAACATATCCATGAAGTAAAATTACCTATTAGTTTGCATTCATCAATGAACAACTTGTTTTAGGGAATAAGTGTTATACTATAAAAATATATGAGAAATAGTTAAAACAAAAAAGAGAAGGAGAGTTATATGATAACTAGGATTAATTAAAAGAAATTTAGAAGATTAGAGTTATTGCCAATTTGCCATGTATAAAAGAAGAACACACACACAAGATTAGCTTTATAAATAGAAGATTAGCTTTATAAATAGGTGTAACAGGTCACATAATTAAAAGGGAGCAATAAATTTTATGGATATGAGATAGAGAAAAGAGCCTTTAAAGATGAGAGGTTATCAGCAATTGATATATAATTAATGAGATTGGATAATTGCATAATTTTGTAATATAAATTTAAAATTACTTGAGTAAATCAGTTCAACTGAGATTGAACCGATTAAAAAAAAAGAAAAAAGAAAAAAAGGTTCACCTAACACTAAATCACCACTAGCTTTCACATTAACCATGTCCTATAGAATTCCGAAAAGGAGAAAGAATGCAAAGAAGCAACATGAGCAGTGCTAATTTTTTTTTTTTTTTTTTGATTTACGTGGGGTGTCCGGGTCAGCTTACGCACACCACGACTATTCCCCACGGTCCACTGGACATCCTGCAAGCCCAGGAGCAGGTAACCTCACAAGTAGACATCTCTTTTGTGAAAGGCACATCTTCACATTCAGGAAATGCGTAATCAATGCAGACCTACAAAAATAAATAAATAAAAAAAATAAAAAAAATCATAATCAAAGATTCTGGGTTTCTCTTTATACCATTTTCATCCAATCACATTTTTGGACAGTGGACCCCATGGTCGGTCGCCGGATGAATTGAAGAGTTGAGGAATTAGGAACAGAAGAAAGCAATGGCCATTCGACACTCGGCCTTTGCTTTGATAAGAATGAAATCTCTGGTTTTCCTCGACAGTATCTATTTTTTCTTTTCTTTTCTTTTCTTTTCTTTTTAAAAAAAAATATTAAAATAATATTTCTTTATTTTTTACAATTTATTTTTAATATTAATGTTTTAAAATAATCTAAAAATAAATTAAATTAAATTATTTTAAAACTCAAAAAACAAACATGGTTTGCAAGAGAATTTTGCTTTAAGAAAAAGGGAAATCTTCGAAAAGAAAAGAAAAGAAATTGCGGGCTCTATCATTGATTGTAACCACCCAAAACCCAAAACCAAAACAAAAGGAACAAACACTCTGCTCGAAGTATGGTTTTCTCATCAAACCCATTATCACTAAGCGTCCCTGACACCACCTTCGACTCATGGCTCCGCGACTCCGGCTACCTCGAAATTCTCGACCAACACTCCTCCTCCTCCGCTGCCGCCGCCCCCGCCACCACCTCAACTATCACGTCAACTACCACCACAGCAACAGCCACTGGCCTCTTCATTTCATTCTTTTCCCATATTCTAACACTCCTTTCTCTCTTCACTCTCAACCCCTTTTCTAAACTCACCACCGATGACTTCTCGGGTCAAACCCCATCTTGGACCCGGTCGTTTTTCGCTGACTGTGGGTCCTACTCGTTTCCATCCGGGTCGGACCAGGCTAGGCTCCGGGTTAATGAGAATGTTAAACGTTATGCGAGAAATTATGCCTCCCTTTTCATTCTCTTCTTTGCTTGTACTTTGTAAGCGTTTTCCGTCGTTCTTTATGTTCATTTATGTGTATTTTGATTTGGGTTGTTTTCAATTTTTTATTTTGTTTGCGGAAAATTTAGAAAGATTGAAGTTTTTTTCTGGGTGCGTTTGGTTGCTGAGAAAATTGGAGGGACTGAAAAGAAAGGGAAAAACGAATTTTGGTTTTGATGGTGTTATTGTTTTATGTTAGTTTTTGGTGTTTCAAGTAAGTAAATGGTGTTGCTTGTAGCCTAATATCCTATTGCTTAAGGTTTATAGGTCTTTTCGATTATATTAGGACTGTTCAGCAAATGATGCATGGTTCTATAGTGATTTGTTAAGTTGCTATAGAAATTGGAATACTGTAGAAATTCAATCTTCAGTCAGTATGGAAGACAATCATTGAACCTGGATCATTCTTGATCTGACCTTTATGCTTTTGTATTTTTCAAAGAATGGCGATAGGGATGCTTGTGGCATAAGTAATTTTCCTATGTTGTTAATATTTTTGTGTTTTTAATTTTCTTATCTGGTAATTAACTCTTTGTATGTCATTGGGGTTGTAGGTATCAAATGCCACTTGCTCTTATTGGATTGATATCAAGTTTGGCACTTTGGGATGTTTTCAAGTTCTGTAGTGATAGGTGGGGATGGGATCGATATCCTGTACTTCGGCAAGTTATGGTCCGGACAGCCCAATGTGGTAAGTGATCAAGTCATTTCCTTTTGTTATCATATATCGTTAAACAGGTCTGCTCCGTAACTAAAACATGGTTGGTACTTTCAAGAATATTGGGGATAGAGCAGACTGTTAAGATAAAAACATGGCCACTGGAATTTTCTTTTGCCTCTTTCACAAGCATTTGTTTTCAGCTAAGAACTGAGCAACGTCCTGCATTTAAGGTAGAATTGGGGCTAATGATACCCTAACTGAATGATCGTGAAATCAATTGGAAATAGATTGCTCTTCCATTTTAATCCTGTGTTTGCTCCTCTAAACAAATGGTAGAATTGGACAGGTTGAGATTCTTTAAACATCATGTTTTCTTATTACTTGACTTCCATTTGCTCGTTCCTATTTGACTTTTTTTTTTTCCAAGCTTATGAGTATAGCAAGGCAAATTGTGGATGATGAAAATTATTTTCTGGACCTGACTTCATCATATCAACCTGTCATTGCAGTAACTGCAGTTGTTCTGATATGTTTAAACGTTCAAATGGCTTTCTTTTGTGCAGTTGGCATTAGTTATACAGGTAAAAAATTTATGTTATTTTCCTTTTCTTCTTTTTAGTCATGTTCCTTTTTTCTTGTATGTTGAGGGAAACCCTCATGGTCCACCTTTCTCATTCAGTAATGTTCCTTGCCCCTCATCTGAGCTGCTATTTCCTCATCCTTTTGCAGTTATGGTCTTGCATGCTGCATTTCGAAAGCTGACTCCTGCAAAACAATCTGCTCGCAGTAGATGAAGTAGGAAATTTGAAAACTAAGCTGCAAAACAAGAGGCATCAATTTTGATTCTGCTTTGCTGAAATTGGTGGACTGGTTCTGCAGATTGGCTGGATGTGAAAAAAGGCTATCTCTAATATAGTGGCGGGCAAGTCTTTTGTTTATCATTTTGCAGTCGCACTTGTCATGCGAAGTAAGAAATGCCATATTGCTGATAGCTGATTCAGTTTTGATCCGACGTACACAGCAGTGTAAATTGCTTTGCTTATCTAGTTGTCACCGATAAAAATAGGAGTCAACAAAGATATTTCAAGCTGTGTCATCATGCGAGCTCGAGTGAAAATTTTTTGTAGTTCCTGTTATATTTTGAGGTGTCCATGTGATTTGTTTCGGACTACTTTATTGCTGTCAATTGCCTGGTGGATTTGTAGAATACGTGGGATCCATTTGATGTTTGACTAATTATTCCTGTATCTTTAGGCTTTTTTTTTCTTCCTTAAAGAAAATGAGATCTTCAATTATGGAAATTTAAGCTCCGAATTATGTTTCGCAATTACTTCAATTTTAACTGAAAAACTTTGGTAATTAGAAGGTTCTGTTGTCTCTATTGCCAAAACTCAAAAAATAAAAAAGAAGGTCCAAGAAGGCCTTCAAATCCTGCTGAAGACTCCTTCAAAAGCCCTGCTAGATTAGCACTATGAGCAAGCCAGTAAAACTACCAAATCCCACAACAACTGCTTTGGGAGAAGAGTTCTTTAAAGAGCGTGAATATTCTATATGCCTAGTAGTTACTGTCCGCTTCTATGCATAAAAGCAAAGGCTATTCAAATGTCCCAGGCCAACGGACAATTTTGACAATGGAACTCCTTTCTGCAGAGAGATGTAATCAAGGCATCAGCATCCTCACCTGCAACGTATCGCTAGAGTTAACTTAAGCACCAATGTCCAAAAAAGGCCTTCTGACTCCGATGATTGCAGGTTTATTTTAGGTTTTGGCGTGCAATGCTGTGGAGTTCAGCAATATCAGTGGCTTGGAGCTACAGAAGGTCGAGTTGCTTGTTTTGCGTGCTTTTACTATAATCTGTTGCTGGTTCGTCTGTGTTTGAATGTTTAAATGGCTGCTATTCAATCTTCGTTTTGAATTTATTTATTTGTTGTGATTGCTGCGATGCTCTTCAGCAATCTGGGAATTTTTGGAAATCAAAGAAAAATACACATAATGGCAGGGAAATTTAACAAAAAAATCATGTGCTCCATATTTTTACTTTTGATTTTGGATAAAGCTGTGATTTGTGTGTATATTTGCATCTCAAGACACAGGTAAGAATAAAAGAAAACACAAGGAAGCTGGTGAAGCTTCCATGGATGCCATGGTAGAATGAGCAATAGAGAGGAGGCAAGCTGTGATATCATAACAGTCCAGTAAGTTTGCCTTACTTAGCATGTAGGATATTCGACATTTCACTTGTAATATTTCAGTGCAGAAAGTTTGTTTGCTCTTTCAGTTTTCTTTTTTTCCTTTTTGAACCACATCTAGAGGAAAGAATATGATATTAGTGTTACTGATTGTTTGTTTTGGTTCTTCTATGAGCAAAGGATCCTTACCAACTAAACGTAACACTATTTTTTTTCAACTAGCTTGGAAATGAGTTTTGTTGCTATACAGAAACTTGCTCTGCAGCCTTTGTTCCTTGGTTCTCAACTAGAAGGTACCATATTAATACATGATCTCTTGTATTTCTTTTTGTTGGATCTGTTTAGTTATAAGAACTAGGGCAAGGAAATTGCTAGGAACTGAATCAGAGTGAATGGCATTCCATTGCGTATAGAAGATGTAATTTTACGAAAAGAGGAAGAAAACGAGCTGCAAGAAAAATTCCTGCTGCTACGCAAATTTAGCAATTGCACTGGAAAATAATAGGAATTGCGCCGAAATAAGGGTGAGTCTTTCCATGGCATCCAGTAAGGGGTTGATTAATTAACCTTATTATCATTATTATAAATTAAGTTATTGAATATTTCAAACAAATTGGAATCTTGGATGGGATGGTATTGTGTTTTAAAAATGTTTTTGAAAAAAATTAAAAATTTTTATTTTAAATTAATATATTTTTTAATGATTTTATATCTTCTATGTTTGCAAGGGTGAGTTGATTGGTTTGCGATCGAGTTGGTCTTCAATCAGGGGAAGGTGGGCGAAGAGGGATCTTTCTGAGTAGAAGGAAATGGGAGGACATGTGACTTCCAATGAGTGAGGATCTTTCTTGCCGGTTTAGTCGGATTTGTCCTCTCTATAATTGGAGTTCTTGTCATAATCGTTTTCTTGATGGTGTAGAGAAAGAGGAGCATTAGCAGAAGTAAAGAAGGCAGAACCTGTAGATTGAATAGAGTGCCATCAAGGTTGGTGGTTTCGGGGATAAAGTCAGCTAATATGGGGTTGAATCGCTACAGAATTGTCAGTAAAGGATCTTCAACCCGCATGAAAGGCGTAATGACCTTGGCACTGTCTTGGAGAGAGGCTCGGCGAGCTCTCGCTCATTCAGTTCACTGAACCTGAACCCTTCCACCAAGAAGACAAACAGAGCGATCAGTGTGTTCAAGAGAGCTATCATGCTTTTTCTGGCTTCTGGCCTACACAGATTAGGTTGTTTTTGTTAGGAGGGAGATCAGTGGGATACTTCAGTTCAGCTATGGTTTTTATTCTTTTGTTGAATCCGAGTTCCTCATGCCATGAAGACCAGCCAAGCAGAACTAAAGCTCCACAACCTGTTCTTCCCGTTCAACCCTTCTAGTCCCGACTTTGCTTTCAATGGACCCCATCTGCATCCTTCCCAGCGACGCTGCTTGTGTCGACCACCCAAGCAGATGTGATTCTGTCTCTTGCTAAGAAGAATGCTTATGTTGTGGCAATTTCACCCAGAAGGTCTAGGAAAGGATGGCTGCAGTTTGCAGGTATATGAAAAAGAAAGAAGATATTGCAGTTAAAAGTTCTTGCAATCACCCAAAAACCACAGGCATTCACAGTCCGGGTGGATTAGCAAATCCAAACTGCTTCTATACACTCATTGCTACTGAATTCCTATGCTCCAATGCTAGAGCGAAATCCCACTAGAAAAATGTCAGTTATTTCTAATTATGGCTCCTTAAAACATCAATAAAAAATGAGACTAAAAAAGAGCAATCTAAGCAAGTGCAAACATGATTAAAAGACTCAAATCCCCATTAGCATTACAATCAAATGCCATCACTTAAAGATCACAATTTCAGTATTTCATAATAGAGTATCACTACAATAGCTGGTCATTGACAAATATACTCCTTTTAGAATAGCAACAACCTTGACAAAATTCATGTGCAGAAATGATCTTTCAGGAGTGAACTTGATTTTACTGGCATTTGCATTATGACAGTCTCAGAATTCTTTGACCTCTTACTCTGGTAACCTCTCACCTTCACAGAATCTGACTCCTATCTCAGATGAAAGGGTTGAAACTTTTCCCTCTTCATCACCTTTCTTTTTCTGTCATGAAATTTTAACGGACATAGAAACAATCAATAATAGTAGATAAACTCAGTCCACCAAGTCTAGTAATTCATGCATCCAGAAATTACTCTGCTGGAGATAAGATGCTCTTAGAAAGGTGTTAAATTGCAACCATAATTACTGAAGCTTAAATCATGCCAAAACTATATGACTAAAACCTTGGAAGACCAAACAAGTTTTTCTATTTCCATAAAAACTACATGAAATATACCCTCAGATCACCAAAATCTGCCATTAAAGAAACTAGCACATTACCTAACCTTCCATGAATAAAGTAAACAAGTCAACTTTGAGCAAGGAATTTTTTGACATTAACACATTGAAAGAAAGCAAATTTCCATAATCTGTGCGTCTGCATCAAAATTGGCAACGCTTGTTTTGCTTATGCACATGCATATCTGTATCATAAGTTCGGAATCTGAACAAACTCTTTGGCACCATGCTAGATTATATTTTGATTTCAAGATCCAGAGAGAATCAAGAATTCTAATCTGGAAGACCAATCAAGTTTTTTTATGGAGAAGTAGAACAACATGCATGCAGATATGCATGATGTTAATAATGATATATACGTATGAAATTATCAAAATAAACAGTATTATTATTTCAAGGATTAGCAAAGAGTTACCTCTGGCTCTGGCAGTGTCCGCACTTTTTCTCCTCTTGCAACAACGTTGAGTGAAACTAAACTTGGATTATATGCAATCGCATGGATACCTCCCTTAGTTTGAGTTATTGTACTCTTCTTCGCAAGCTTTTTCAGTGTTGTGTTGTAGCAGACTAAGAATTCACCATTGAATGATATCAAGATTTCGCCAGTGCTCAAGAAAATTAAGGGTTCATAAAATTTCAAGCGGCCAACGTCTGGATAGAGGTTTTCAATCACATACTGTTGGATCCAGGACTGCTTGATGCCATACTTCTTCATAACCCATATGCCAAATTTATCAACACTGCCAACCTTCTCAGGAACACTCACACATAGACAATCTTTCAAAACTCCCAACTTTACCCTGGCATCATTTCCATCATATGTAGGAGGTAATGGCAATTGCCCAAACTGCTCTTTTCCAAAGTTAAAAGAACAAATAAACTGCAAAATTTTTTGATCAGGAATCCAGTGGATATAACCATGCACAGAAGTATCAAAATCCAGTTTTTCAATGCAAGAAAGAGGATTTCCTATTCGTCTCCATTTTTTCGTGCCAATTGTGTATATCTCAGCCCTAGGGTAACCTGGAGCTCTTCTATTGGTCTTAAGACAAAAAGTTCGCAACACTTTGAACTCAAATTTGCCATTGGTGATGCCAAGTCCAAGACAAAAACTATTGTGATAAAACGGCAGGGGTCTATTTACCGAGATTGTTATATGCTCACGAAAAACTGGATTGCAAACATGAATAACATTGCGGGATTTGCCTTCTGATATGCAAAGCAAACCATGACAAGAATTCACTAACTCAAAATTTGAAGTGGGCAAGTCCATTTTCGGAACAAGCTTCTTTGACCTCTCAACCTGGAAAGTTCTACCATTAACTCCTTCCGCTATCCGAACTGAAATGATTTCTCTTGATTGGTACGTTTCGGGTATGGTTTTCACCAACATGCGAGGGTGTGATTCAAGCTTTAGTTTGGAAAAGTAAGTCTCTGAAATCAAGTGAAGCCAAGTTTTGCAAACCAACCTGCATTGCCCTAGGGCAGGTGACCTCATGGGCAATCTCGATAGTATCTCTTCCAGCAAACAATCCGGGAGGTCGGTGGTTTCGGTTTTTGTCACTTTCTTCCTTCTATGATCCATGGAGGCGTAAAGGTTTCTTGTTTAGAGGGACAGGATGAGTGAATATATAAGGTGAACTTCGCTTCAAGAAGAGGGGTTCTTGAAAGCTTTGGCAGTTTGCAAGGAAATGAAAGAACGAAGTTGTTAATTTGTGCAAGATTCAGAGAATGGGGGTGTCATATGCAAGAGAAAAAAAAAAAGTTGCTGTATGCCAGATGATATAACTTTCAATTACTTGCTTCAAGTCGATAAAGAAGCACGAGGAAGCTCGTGGGGTTTTGGAGAGAAATGGATGCAAGATCAATTATGGTGATACTTGTAACTAGATGGAAGTAATTGTAGGCAGATTGGGATATGAGGAAAATGAAGCAGGAGAACGAAAGAAACTGGGAAAGAGATGCGATGAATATGGTCGAATCGCCCAATGTCCGTATAAAAGAGAAGAGGAAGAGAGAGGTTGGGTGATCTTGGTTCGGTTTTAAGGCTCTCTTCAAGAACAGAGAATCTGATTCAAGAAGTCGTCTACTTTACTGGTTTGGGAGATGGTGGGCTCCGAAGTTGTTGCGTGGGTTTTATATTGAAAATCCCGTTTGCCCTAGCAATGGCAAGGGACTATTTATTCGGAAGAAAGCTCATGATTTTATCTTGGTCTCGATCTTAAGGTCAACCCTCGGAGAGGATCCCAACAAATGTTTTATTTTATGCACGAGTCAATTAGCAGCTTTCTTGAACAAAGTGAACTCCTTCTCTATGATGCTAAAAGAGTACCACATCTATCTTCAGAAAAGCACCCAAGCTTTTTATAACCATGAGGAAGAACAGCCCAAAAAATCAAAATATAAGCAAGTTATTCACAAATTTTCTTCTCGTAAGAGTTAATAGCCTACAAAAAGTTCTACCAGCTAACCATGGCCTGTGTTTGGCACTGCCACATTAAAACTCGTCCACAAGAAACAATGTTAGGAGTACATGATCCAGCAAAAGTTTAAGAGAATAAAAAGGCTATGCACAAGCTTCTCACTGTCTTCATTTTGATTCTTTAAAGACTCTTCTCACTGTATTCATTTTGATTCTTTAAAGAAAACATGATGCTTGACAACAGGGTCATATTTCTTAATCTCAAGCTTCTCACTCTTCTTTCCTTTTCTCTTGGCATAGACATATCCAGTTCCTGCTGCTGAGACAAGCCGGATGATTTTGAAGCTATCCTTATTCTTCCTGGCTGCCTTCCTTCTACGCTTCTTCTTCTTCTCTCGGTCACCACCCTTTCTTCTGCTCTGTATCTGCAGGCAGAACTCGAAAGGTTTGAGATTTAGAGACACTCTAAGCCCTTTCAAAAATTGATTTTCATTTTCAAATTAATGATGGCATAAAATCAAAATACAAAAAATGCTTTTGAGAAGAAAATAAATCTTCTTTTGAAAGGAAAAAAAAAGTTTAGTATGATAGAGAGAAGAATAATGTACATAAAAGAGAAGAGGCAGCTTCTCAAGAACAGAAGAAATAAGAAACTGGAAACCAACTCTGCAATCGTCCAAGAAAGCACCTGAACAAAAAACAAGTAATAGAGCACTATTTTTTATCCCAAATCAAATGCAAAGATAAATGCTTGTCCTGAAAAATTCTATAATCTTGTCTCACAGAAGATACACCAAATTTTTGGAAAACAAACAAACTGCCACAATATGTCAACAACTTACAATTTCCAAAACCTGCAAATTGACTCAAAAGAAAGTACCCCTCCAAGCTTTGAGGGAAGATACATGGATGCATGAATAAGTTATTTCACACCTAACAGTACACATGCATGCACTTCTTGATAACACAATTAAGCCTTCTTTCTTGCAACAAATTGTTAAAATGTTATGAAGGACTGCAATTCTACAAAGCAAAAACATATGTAATTTTAGAGAGCACCTTAATGTTTGAGATATAATAGTCAAACGATATTGAGAGGGGGTAGGACTATATGTAGAATGAACAACCAATGATTCGCACGTAAACTTTTCTGAAGTATCCCAAGTCCAAAATTCTCCTATTTATCCTTGAAAAAGAATTGGAGATTAGAATATGGGTAAAGTTGCAAAGAAAATAAAAATTTCAAGAAAAGATTCACTTTGGGATTGTTGAAATTAAAGGTAGGAGAGCAACGAATAGTTGAAAGAGAAAAGAGACGGGGAGAATATACACAGAATTCCCCAAATCCAGAAATTTTACCAAAATTCAATTCATCAACCATCTCTCCAACCTTATGATGAATTAGAGGATGTAAAAATACCTCAGAGATGAAATTTATAGGTTCAAATGGGTGTCATAAACACAAACTTTAGCACCCAACCACTTATGTAAGAGGCCATATACACTTCAAAGCACTTTATGCTCTCAAGAAGAGAACGTCAAAACCCTTCAGCTACTTAAGTTATTCTTAAGTGTTAACTTCCCAGTCCCAAGACCCTTTCAGATTTTGATTGTCTTGGATCCACCTTTTAAACTCAATTCTTTTAGATCACAAAAGATACCTCTCCAATTTTATAAGAGCAGCACCAACTGCAACCTTAAACAAAGATATATAGGAGTAGGGATTGCTGAAAAAAGGATCATCAACTACTGAGACCATCAACAGAGAACAAAGGCCCTTTCAATCCAGCCAATCTCTTTAAAATCCTTATACCAACTGATCCTAAAGCTGTGCTGAAGGTTTGAACAGAAAGGAATACCCAAATAGTGAAGGTGGCGCTTAGGGACAGTGTTTGTTTTTGCGATCCAACCATACTTTTAAAAAATTTGAATTTTTTTTTCTTCGAATTAATTTTTTTTTTATGTTTTTGGATCTTTTTGATGTGTTGGTATCAAAAATAAATTTTTAAAAATAATAAAAAAAATATTATTTTGATGTATTTCCAAGTAAAAAACACTTTAAACAGCAACATCTACCACAATCCCAAACATCTGTCTTAGTTGGTACAACCAACTGAAGCGGGATTTGATCCATAATATCAGGCTCAAAATAGAAGTTGGCTAAACCACTCTTGTGCGCGCTAATTTTGAGAACACAGTCCTCTAAAACATGTGCAGCAAAGATGGCACATTGAAGAGCATGCATAGGAAGGAGGGGTATTCCACTTTATCACAGCTCCATTCAACCATTAAACCATGTTTTAAGTTCTCCGTTAACCATCATTGAAATGCTGACTACAAGCATCATCTGTCCACTTTCTCCACCTTGTTGAGGAATTCATGTTTCACATTTCGCAGTCATCTATCTTTTCAAAATCTAGTAAAATACCACTAACTCCAAACCAACATTCATCATCCATAACTTCAAAATTCTCCATAGCTTTCACATATAAATTCATGATTGCAAAGGACCAACTTATCTAGAATCTGTCAGTAAAACAGAAGGCATGCTTCTCAACACAATTAGTCATCTTTCTAAAATGGTACAGACAACAATAGGAGGAAATATACATATGGTGTTTAGGCAAATTTTAGTGAAACTGGCATGAATTTGAAAGGAGGTACCTTTCTCTTCCTAGTATTGGCACCATATCTTCTAGCCATGCAAACAACAGACTGACGAATTGACCTCTCAATAGTGTTTATTGACAGAAAACCTGAGAATTGACAAAAGCCCATTACTTAAGGAAAAAAAGTCTCCCATATGCATTTTGCTCTGTTTGGTACCTAGAAAATGAAAGGCATTAGTGAAAGAAGTAGAAAAGAAATTTTTTTTTTTTTAAATATAGACGATTAAATTTGAGAAAACCTGAGTACTTAATAAATGCAAAAATAAATAAATCCATTTTCTCTGTTTGGTTACAAATAATCGAAGTAAGAACAAAATTTAAACTCGAATGTGATTGATAACGCACCAAAAACGGAGATGGGTATTTTGGTTTCCCAAAAAAGCAACAACCAAACATCAAAGACCCAAAATTTTGCTTTCTGGCCACCAAGCAATTACTTTAAGCAAATGGGTTATCTTGATTCGCATAGAAAATGTAATTTGCAAGAGAAAGAGGCTTGTAATATACCTTTGGAGAAGAGACCATGAGAAAGGAGGTTAGAGAGAGGCCTGGAAGTTGCAAGCTTTAGATGAGAAGAGAGAGAAAGGTTGGTGGTGAGAGATGGATTCCTTGGCATGCAAGGAAGAGTCAAGCAGTGAATTGCAGTTGTCACCATCATCCTCTTTGTCTCTGTGCCGCGGGAAATCTTGAGATCACAATTTGAATCAAATGGAATTGGCTTTCACTACTGGGCACTAGAAGAATCAAACCCACACTGTAGAAAAGAAGGAAATTAGGTTCTTGTTTAATTTAACAAGTTTTTAATAAGTGGAGTGTTCCGCCGTCTACTTGTTAACTCAAGTTAACATTAATAATTTAATAATAAAAGAACCGAAACAACATGCTTTTTTTAAAATAAAATAAAAAGTCAATGGTTTTGTTTTATTAAGTTTTACTTGGGTCTTGGGCTATTAGCTCTGATTAGATTTAATAAATTGATTTTATTTTAATTAAATAATAAAAAAATAATAAGTAATAATAAACAGAAAAAAAATAAATAAAAGATGATGAAAACTTGGAAAAAAAAAACATTGGAAGAATGAAATTAAATAAAAAAAATGATAAAAAAAAGTCTTGATCAACTCAAAATAACATGATAAACATATAACCTGAGTAATTTACTCAGAGGCAAGTCAACCCGGATTAACTTGTAAAATTCATAGCTCAAGTCATGAGATCGAGATAACCAATATAAAATTTTATTTCAAGAAAACCATAAAGCTAATTTTTTAAAAAATAATAATATCAAACAATGAAATTAGAAAAGAAAATGAACCAAATAAAAGGATGTCAATTCGCATTAATTTTTCAAATTCATTACCCAAGTCAATAGATTAAAAACATCATAAATAAAAAACAAAACACAAAACCCAATCCTCAATTATTCAAACATTGAAGGATGAAATTGTGGGGAAAAAAAAAATTCAATCATACAAAAGGATCCAAAAAATAGGAATTAGAAGAATGAAGATAAAAAAAAAAAATAGAGGGCAACCATAAATTTTCGATTGAATAGTGAAATTGAGAAGAAAAATAAATATAAAACAAAATAAAAAAAATAAGGATTAAATTGAAAAATTAATATACCATAAATTTGGATTAAGGGATGAAATTGAAAACCGGTAAAAATTGCACAAAAGGGTTAGAAAAAAAGATTAGAAATCAAAAGAATAAGGACCAAAATAAAAAAAAAACAACGCATGACAAATTAGAATTGAAGGGTGAATTTGAAAAAAAAATCAAAACTTCAAAAATTAGAAACCAAGAGAACAAGGATCAAATCCAAAAGCAAAACAAATTGAGTGGCAGCTTTGAAAATTTACAAGGTCGACAAAAAAACTAAGGAGGAGAGAGAATAATAAAAAAAGGTTATTACAGCTAAACTTGAGATCCATTCAAGACACGCGTCGACCAGGGATGGAGGGTCTGCTAAGATGATTTGGAAGCCACCGTTTGTCCACTTGAAGATCATAACATTCCTTCACGCACTGACATGTGTGATGCACGCGCCAACTATGTTTTTAATATTATTTAAATGTAAAACGACAAATATGCCCCTTACCCCAGTTAAGAATAATAAAAAAACCAAAGGAAAAAAATGAATGACTCTGACCAAAGTGGCAGAAGTAAAATCTAAATGCATTTAAAGGTGAAAAGATGTAAATGCCCTTATATGCCATGCCTAATTTTTTTTTGCCCTAGAAGTATTTTTATTTTTTTTATTGTTCATGAAAAAAATTAAAAGATCTTAATATCTCCTTTAGCTAACCTAATTGTTTATGGCTTGGGAGCAAAATCATAAATTTATTATTGTAATTTATAGTGAATATGAGCCTATAGCTATAGTAAAAACGTTGATAGGGCTCCTTTTTTTTAATTTATTTTTTTATTTTTGTATAAATTAAAAAATGATTTAGTCTTTAATATGTGAAATCAGACATAATATACTCTTATTCTAAATGAATTAAAACATTTTCATATTAAAAGAAAAAAAAGAACTCACCTGCCTAAGACATAAATCTTGATATGGACAAAATAACTTTGAGCTAAAAGATTTTATTATTTTTTATCTTAAATTTTTTTATTTATAGAAAATTGTTATTCTGTTGAATTTTGGGCACACACTCAATGAACTTAATTGCAAACTCAGTGTGCACCGAGTTTTTTTTTTTTTCCATCCTTGTAGAACCAAATTAAAGATCAATCCATAAGTTATATTATTAAAAAAAACAAAATTAAAAGGAAAAGGATCAAAATAAAAAGAAATAGAAAAATAAGTGACAACCTCAAAGTTTGAGAAATGAGAGAGAAAATCATTATATTCCAATAGTAGAGAGAGAAAATGTTGATTAACATCAATTTAGGCCATAAAAAAATTAATCTTGGTGTAAATGAGTTCTATTTGTTAAGAGGAGTATCATATAGGTGTTATCTGGCTTTTTTATAACTTAAAATGGTAGATCTGAGCTTAGGAAATTTTTTAGTTTTAGGTTGATTTTGAGTTTATGAATTGGTTTTTGGCTTATTTGAGGCCATATACAATTTTAAAGTTTAAAGGTATATGTTGTTTTATAGGTGTTTTGGATTAAAAAAAATGGATTGAGAAATGAGTTTTTAGGTCAAACAACAAAAAAATCCTGATTTTTCAGCCACCACTATGATAAAAATCTAGGAAGAAATAGGTCGCGCATTACTTGCCTTTTTTCTTCAAAACAATTTAAGGCAAATAATATATAGCCCGCCTCATTTCAAAATAAAAAAATAAAGGCCCACGCACACTAGTCCTCTTCAAAATAAAACAAGCACGCGAGCCTGACTTGCTGGCCTAACAACATCTTGCTTTTTTTTCATATTTTGTTTTTTTATTTGATACCATTTTTATTTTTATTTGAAATAATTTTTAATTTATATTTAAATTAATACCTCCTCTCTTATTTTTTAGATTTTTCATTTAGTCCCTTTTTTAAATAGCAGTTGTTTGTTAATTATCTTGTGTATATTTAATGTTTTGAAGAGATTATTCTAATTTATATATAATTTTTTTATGACGTGTTTTTAAAATAAAAATTACTTGTTCTTGGTAAGAAAAGTGACCATTAAGATTTTTTTTTTAAAAAAAAAAGAGTGCATTAAAGGGGAAAAAATTGGAGTTAGATATCATATTTATCTATCTTTTACTTTTAGGGTAATAATTATTTTTTTATTTTAGAATTTGATTGGTATTAGAGTTATTTCTCAATTTATCAGTTCATACATTCTAAGATTTATTTCGTTTAGTGTAAATAATGTCTTTATGTTTCTCAATTAAAAAAATCATAATACAGTTAAATACACTCGCAACATTGTTCTATTTTTCTACTACATTAAAATTTAACTTGAGATCTTACATGCGGCATTGCTTTTAACAAAAAATTTTATATTTATTAACGCATTTGATCCTCACTTTATTTTATTATATGTAAGCACCAACTTTTCGATTTATAGTTATATTTTTTTTCTCAATGTCAAAAAACATGTTAACAACACTTATATAATTATTCTTTTGTGTTAGAAACTAAAATTATCTGATCCACGATGAAACGAGTTAAATAGACACATTAAGACTTTTTTTGTATTTATTGGTATGAATAGTTCTCGATTTATTTAATTAAATGCATGCATAAGCATTTCTATTTATGATTCACATTTCTTTGTCAAAAAACATGTTGAAAAAGCTAGTATATTTATTTTTTTGTTGAAAAAATAATTATCTGACCCACAGCGAAGCACGAGTCAAATAGCTAATAGAAAAAAACTAAACCCTGTGGCATAATCATTATGGACCAAAACAGTGTAACCCCTCTCATATTCCATTATGGATCCACTATCTTATTTTTTTCATTTTGATTATCAAACTTTTATTTTGGCAATTTAATCCTTTTTAGACCTAATCAAAGGCCAATCTCTTTAAATTTATTGAGGAAGGGCAAGCTTGAAAGAAGGAGGACCAGAGTGAAAAAGATAAATAAAATAGGTGGTAGTTTAAAAATTGGATCAAAAGGTTCACTTTGGTCCTCCTACTTTTCAAATGATAAACTTTTGGTCCCTCAATATTTCAAAAAATCAATTTCAATCTAAAATTTTATTTTTCTTATTTTTTTTAGTCCCTAGTTTGATGGAGGAGAGAGAGAGTAATTAGATTCTAATGATAAAAGATCAATTTTGGTGTCAAAGAGTTTCCTTCATTAAGAGGAGTTTATCATATGTGTTCTTTGCCCTTCACCATGCATGTGATTTTAAATATGAGCTTAGGAAGGTTTTTGGTTTTAGGTTGATTTTGGGTTTTTGTGCTATTTATGGTCATGGATAGGTTTGTTAATGGTAATGTATATAGTGTTTTCTAGGTGTTTTGGGTCAAAACAGGTTGAAAATCAAGTATTTTTAGCAAAAAAATCCTTGGCCTGAATTTCCAGTGACCTTTTGGTCACTTGAAACTAGACAGCAGGAGACACATCGCCTGGACCGTGTGCCTAGGCTTTTTTTTTTTATCCATTGAGTTTTTTTTGTTATATTTTTTATTTGTACTTTCATCATTCAACAATATTTTTATTTTATTTTTTATGATGTTTTTTGATAAAATATGATTTAGTTTTTAATTAATTTATGAATACGCTTTAAAAAAAATGATCTTAGGAGGTATTATTTCTGTGCAACCCTATTTTTTTTTCTCTTTAATTTTATTAAATCGCTTTCCTATTTGTGTTTTTTATTATTGTTTTATTAAATAAAATATTGGTTAGCTTAATTTCTGGTGGTTAGCTTTTTCGCACAGACCACTGTTACTCTGTTTTGATCAATCCTTTATGTTTTAAAATCACAAACACTACCTTAATTTCTATTTAAAAATTATCAATTGCAATGATGGTTACATATATGATGGATGTTTGAACGTTAAGGGAATTATTTTACAGGTCAAATTGGTGATTTTCTTTTTCTTTCTTTCTTTTTTCAAGAACGTAGAAATGGTGATTTTAAATGGCAACTGGTCCACTAAAAGTAAGGTTTCCATAGGGCAAATCACCGTAAAAAGATCATTTACTCATCGTTGAACACCACCCCCATTAACCTCTTTAACCATCTCCACGCAATATGCAAGGGACATGGCCTTTCACAGCCCATCCACCCAAGCAATTCATTCACAAGTCATCGTCACAAAAACTAGCTTTCTAGAGCATGTTCTCTGCTAAGAATTGACACACTGACGACATATATTGTCATATTTTGGTGACAGAACAGATAGATGTCTATTATATGCACCAAAAGGAATTACACATCTGTAACAAAAAAGAGAGCATCATCCTCCTAATACAAAGAAAAATTCCCCTCTTCTATGCTCCTTTACGTAAGGTAAACCAAGGGGTCCTAACTTGCAGTTGCTGCTGCAGGAGCAGGACTATACCAGCCATGGTGAATCTCCACAGCCTTTTTTCTCCGGGCAAGCCTTGACTTTCTGCGCGCGCCAGTGTTTCTATGTAAGGTTCCCACTTTTATAGCTTTATCAATCACCGAGTATGCCTCTGCTATTAGCTTTTCAATAGGAAGGACCTCCTCAAATTGTGCTTCAGGTTTCTTTTTCAGATCATCCAGTGCTTCCAAGACCTGCAATAAAAATTACCATTCTGAGATCCATGAGATTCTCATCACTGCAAAGCAGAAAGGGGAAGGGGAAAGCTTAGTAATTTCTATTTTTCCCATTACTAGTATTCAGTGCACAGAACTCCTAAATTTTCACAGCAGCATTATGCAATTATAATTAGTTATTCAGCCCAATTTCCATTAGTCTCAACTGAATTGACTCCCGATCACTAAATTTAAACAGTAATTGGCCAATTTGAGAGCACAGATCATCTAAGTCAGCGGTACTAATCATTTATCAAGCAAAGATTCACGCCCAAAGCCCTTTTTGCACCAAAGTCCTGCAACATTGCAAAACTACCCACACTAACTTCATACATATGTGATTCTAATATTCCTACACATGCTAACTTCATGGTATGTAGTTCTAGTATTCCTGTCTCATACAAATTAAGAATCCAGTGTGGAGATAGCATTCACATCATACACCCAAAATAACAAGTTCAAAAAAAGCATTAAATCCAGTATATACTGTGCATTGATAGTTAAGATTTCTACACGAATATAAACAAACTTGGGAGAACTATCAAGTTCTGCGGAAGCTTATTTTTTGCATGTTATCTATCCAAAACTCTAAAATAGCACTTAGAAATTGTATATATCACTCGTGAGCTTCTTCTTCTAAGGCTGGTCAAAGACAATGATTCAGTAAGTGCAAGGGATGGTGGTTACACAGAAATTTAAGCCACTTCTACCAGTCTTTGTTGTAAGCAACAAAACAAGCCTTGACTGAAACTGGCATCATGCCTTCGAGCTTTTCTCTAATGATTGCAGTGCTTCAGCACACTATATAACATCCAAGAAACACAACATAAGCAGGAATTCTTTTGCAGAAGTACAGCAACCTTCCTACAAATTCTTCACAATAGGGCATTTCCATGTCCTCCATCCCTCACATGATTAGTTGAATTGAGAGACCAAATACAGTCACCTCGAAATCTCAAGAAGCAAATGAAACCAATTTATTCACCTAAATCAACTGTAAAATTGCAATTGCATGAATAATCAGTGAGTTCCTTTGATCCTACTCTGAAACCTTCCATGCCAATTTAAGTGGTCAAAAATTGGAAATTTCTACTCAAAGCTAGTCTCTGTAGAAAGAGGATATATGCATATAAAAACCAAATGCACAAGGTCACCAACTACCATCTTAACACATGACAATTGAGGCACAAAACACAACATTCAGAACACCATATGAGCGCATCGTCTAATGAAAGTTATGGTGAAATTTTCCCACGATGAAACTTAAAACTCATCATGTTCTCTAGACTCATAACATGACTCTCTCTCGCTCTCCAGTCGTTTAAACAACAAATAGCAACCTATTTCTGTCACGGCTCAAAGCTACAGAACTGATGTAGGAACAAAAACCCAAAGATCCAAACTCCCAGCTATGCTTTTTTTTTTTTTTTTTAAAGCAACCATTATCAGCATTCTTAAAATCAAAACACATAGAATATACAAAACATGGGACAAGAAAGGAAGCACAGATATTTCGCGCGCACAAAATTAAGACGCAAGATAAGTAAAAATTCACGAGCACAACACATCAATCTTAACCCATCAATTTAACAAAAGTATAAACAATCTTCACATCGCTTCAATTTCGTAACATTCTGGAAACAAACACTTGACCACATAACAATGAAAACATACCCATTTCACCTGTAAAAAGAAAGAAAGCAAAGCCCATGAAAGCATACATAAAAAGAAAAAAAAGCAATAAAAGGTGGAGAGTTACCTTCTTCATGCGGGTTTTAACTTCAGACTTGCGAGCTTTATTATAAACTCTTCTTTTCTCAGCTTGACGAGTTCTCTTTTCAGCTGAATCCGCCTTTTTCTTTGGAGTCGACTCACAGACAATAGAGAAATTGTGAATTGATCTTTGAGTTGTCCTCATTGACAAACACCCTACAACACCCACATCACCATTTGGAATAAAAAAACTAAAAAATATTTAACAAAAAGATTGAAACTTTCTTGAAAAACAAACAAATGGGTCTAAAAAGGTCTTTTCTTTTTTCTTTTCTGGGTTCTCAAAATAAAAATTCTAGCATTGTCTAACAAAAAGATGAAAACTTTGAAGATGTGGTTGAAAAGGATGCTTATTTTAGGGTCATGAAAATGAAATTACCTTTGTTGAAGATACTGTGAGAGAGGGAAGAGGAGAAACTGAGGGAGCTGAAAGTGGACGTAGAGCATGTTGTGGAATTAAGGGAGAGGTTTTTGAGTTTGGGAGGGAGGCCTAAGCAAGGAGACAGAAGGGAAGTCGCCATATTTTTCACTCTGTGCAGGCTCTGTGTTTTTTGGCTTATGAGAGATGTTGAGGACTGTGAAGTGGATAGGATGGCTAGGCAATAGCTTCTCCGCTTTGTTATCGTTAGTTAGGGAGAGTGTTTGGGTAGCAGTATATTATAAAACTTGGGCCCAGGTAAGGATTTCCTAATCATGGTTGTAATTCGTCGATTGTCCAGCTCCTTTTTCTTCTGTTTTTTTTTTCTCAGAATACATGCCAAATTAATTTTTAGTTATATCTCACACATCATCATTAATTATTTAATTATTTAGCCCTTTAATTTATGAATACATTAAACATTCTTAAAAACTAACTTTTTTATTCTTAAAATTTGCTCTTATAATAATTAATTCTCTAATAATTCACTTTTATTTCTTTAATCTCGTGTCAAATAATTAAAGGTACAACTGCTTTAACTACTTTTTGATATATAAAATAAATATTTGATTAACACTTGTTTTGCTTTTAAAGTAAAGCAAATTTAAACAAAGCAGGGTACCCTATTTTTAATAGTAATTAAAACATAGTTGCTTATTATAAAATTCATTTTTTCTAGTTAAAAATACAATTTTTTCTATTAATTTTTTTTATAAAAAAAATTACACACATTCCATAGATTCAACTGTTTTATGCAACTCTATGTCAAAATCCTTTTTTATGTTATTGATTTTATTAAGAGTTTTTTTGTTGAAATAAAATGTGGATGTGTGTATATATCATCACCCAATTTAACTCTTTTTTTGTAGTTTTTTTTAACTTAATAATTACTCTAATAAAATATACACACGCTTATAACATATAAGATTAAGTTGTAATTATTTAGTATAAAATGGAATGTTTATTTTAAAAATTATTTGTAGTATGTTAAAAAATCATTTTATATCTCAAAATCACAACAATAAAATTTAACCAAATAATACTTAATTATATTAAAAATATGTGAACATGTCATAGTGAATAACTACTTATATGACTTGCGCTTCATCTCGGATTGAATTAAGTTATTTAAAAATTAAAAAAAATATACAGATTTTTCTAACTTTTTTTAGATATAAAAAATTTCAATCACAAACCGAAATGCTTATAAACACATATAATTAAATAGATTGATACTTGATCAAGAGATTACTAGGATTATAATACTTGATCTCGCAACATGGATTATGCACTTAATTGTGTCTAGTAACTTTGTTTCTTAGGAATTGTTTTGTTTAATCAGACGATTCTCCATGCCATTAAAAGGTAAAAAACAATTCATCAACAAAAACAAATTGAATAAAACTATTCAGCTCGACTATCAACCAACTCAATATTAAATGACAAAACAAAAAAAAATAATTAAAAACAACAATGAAAAAAAGATATGGGTCACCACAGATTAACTTGTTAACCTCACAACCATGAACATAAGATTAAAATAGGCCCCATAAAGAGAAAAGTGAAAAACAAACATGAAAATCAATTAATATATATATATATATATATATATATATATATATATATATATATATATATATATTGAAGGATAAAATTGAAAAAAAATCAATTTTAAAAAGAATGAAAAAAATGACCAAAATTAACACATGCTAACTTTTGAAACTCATTATCGTGATCATTAGGTTGAGACTGATCGGTAGAAGGCAAATCCAAAAAACAATGAAGCAAAATTCTCAATAAAAAAAAAATGCTTAATGATGAAACTAAAAAATAAAATATATTTTTTTAAAAAAAGCAATGAAAAAAATCCGAGTCAACCCGTGATTAAGATAACCTCATATAAAAAAAAAAGCACAAAGACCAATTTAAAAAAATCAAATATTGAAGGATAAAATTAAAAATAAATTAATTTTTTAAAAGGACCTAAAAAATTAAAGTCAATCTGTGTTAATATTCGAGATTGTCAACCCTAGCCATGAGGCTGGGAATGACCCTACAAAAGGGGGGAAATTGCGAAGAAAAATGCATCTACTTGCTGGCACATGCCAATAACTTTTTCTTTTTATTAATATTGTTAAAAAAACAAAATATATAGTAATCAAAAGAATGTAGACTAAATTAGATATTAAAAATAAATAATATAACACACTCATACTGAGAGAATGGAAAGAAAAGATGGAGAAGAAGAAATTTTTTTATCAAGTCTCAACTAGAGCTCTGCCGCACCACCATGTAGAGGAGGTCGGCGCACTTCCAACACCACATTTAAAGATGTTGTTTGACCATAGGATGCTATTACATGCACCACTCAAAAGGCATGAATGCATCTACTTGCTGGCACATGCCAATAACTTTTTCTTTTTATTAATATTATATATTTACTAAAAGATCAAAGTGTCTCTTAACTCTCATAAGAATAACAAAAAATCAAGATAAAAGGATTAAAAAGCCTCTGCAAGGAAGGTTTTTTTTTTTTTTTTTTATCCCAAGGGTAGTCAAGTGACTTTACTATATATTAAAAATTTAAATTTCAATAAATCCCCTCCACCAACTTATTATTAAAAAAATCATTCTGAAAATAGTAAAACACCCCTCACCATTAGTGATGTAGTTTTAGTATTGCAGTTATTATCCATCATCTTACAAATGCATTGTAGATTGTTATGGGGCAATGCACCATTATCCCTTTTCTTTTTTTCTTTTTTTCTTTTTATCTTCAAAAAATCAAACAATACATGATCAATAAATATATTTTTTTAATTTTATTTTATGATAGATTGTCCAAGTTTTATATTTTAGGATTTATTTTTATTTTTATTTACATACTCTAATGTATTTGAGTATCATAGAATATTCTGATATTAAATTAAATATTTATATTATAAAATAAAATTTTAAATATGCAACTATGCAAAAATCTCTTTCCTCTCTTAAAAATATCTCTTTACAAATATATTTTGAGAATTCTTTTCAAGTTAATAGCTTTTTAGATCCCCGTTTATTTGTTAGAAAGTAATTTTCTTTTAAAAAGTAAATTCCGGAAAAGTAAATTTCAAGAAAGTGAATTATTTTCTGGTATTTAGTAGTGTAATGAAAAATAAATTGAAAAACATTTTTCAGTGCTTAGTTATATCATGAGAAATGAGCTGAAAAATAACTTATTAATGTTTTAATTTTTTTTAAGTTCATTAAAATATTGAGGAACAAATCTTATAAATTAAAAAGTTAAAAAAAAAATATAATTTCATAAATTATCTCAAATAAAATAAATAATAATCAAAATAATATATATCAAATCTAAAAAATAAAAAATTGAAAGATGAAGAAATTAAAATAATAATAATTAACATTTCATAAACCATTTCAAATAAAATAAATAATGAGGACCATATTTGATAGATAAAAAATTTCAATTAAAAAATGATAAGGAAAAATCAAATAACAATTATAAAAATAAAGATCAGAATTATTATAAAAATTAAATTTTAATGGATGAAATTGAAAAACAAATATTCAAAACAAAATATATCATTAAAAATTTGAGGACTAAATTTGATATAATCAACAAATAATATGATATTTCTAAATTTTTCACAACTTTCCGGAAAGTATTTTCCATCCAAAATTAAAAAAAAAAAACACTTTTCTGGAAACCAAGTTAAATTTTTCTTTGACTAGAAAGTATTTTCTGTTATTCGGAAAGTATTTTTCGTTGACCAACTTTTTTAAAGGTAAAAAAACACAGAAAAATTTAGAAAATAGTTTCTCAAAAATCACTTTCCGAGAAACAAATGAATTCTTAGCCTAATTTTACATGTGCAACTACGCTCAGCACCTCAGTGATTGTAACTTCCTTTTTATTTATATTATTTCCCACAGGAAAAAAAAAAACCCTCACAATTCTACACAATTCAGAAATTTGTTGGCATGACAATGCTATCCATTTGTACCTGTAGATATACCATGCCATAGTTAACATTGCATAAGCCACCACCTCATCTCGTGGCCCGAGCACAGCCTACAAGTCCACAACTCCTGAATTGTATGGTAAAAAGAGCAACTCTGTCCTCCTATAGTCTGGTGTCAGCCTTATATGTGAAACCATATGAAAGCGGTACGGAGTACATAACAACAGATGGGAAAGTTATATCTCATCTTGCCTAAGCAAGTTAGAATCTATCAGCTGTCACAACCATAGGTTGTGCTTCACGATAAATCTTGTCTGCAAGATATGGACCTCGACTAACAGCTTCCTGCAGCTGTAATCAGATCAATGAAAACCAACGGGTTAGAAAGAGGAGGTTCAGCAAATTTCATCAGTCAGTTTTGGAGATAGCAAGGCAACAAATATGCCTGATATAACTAGTTCTTAAGAACGTGGAAGGCACTGGTTGAAGCTGTCCACAAAGAAACAACCAACAAGAGGAAGGAAAAAAGAAAATACTTCCTCTGCAATAAAGAAGCAAAAGGAACTGTGAATTACTATCAATCTCACCTTGGCAGCTATTGGAGCAAGAGCAGGGTTGCCAGTAAGTTTACTGGAGGACATGAAGGCTCTGTGGATTGCTACGCAACATTTATATCTAGCTTCCATACCTGAAATTTTCCATTAAAAAGATTTTAAAAAGCAATAACTCTTGTAGACTCAAAGTATAAAATAAACTAAATGAGGAGGAAAAGGCACAATAACAAAACCAAATTCCACATTCTCAGATAAAATAATCCAGGAGAAGACATTTTATTACAGAAGGCAAGCAAGGGTCAATTGAATGATCGTATTTATGGTTTCTGTTGAGGCATGCATGGAGATGAATAATAAACAAAGTTATATGCTCTTTAAGTTCCACTCTTTAAGACTGTCCTCCTATAAACAAGCTTCTTCGGTGAGGAAATTGAAGAGATAAAAATAAATTGAGAAAGGAAAAAGGAAACAAGAATTTGTATACAAAGAACACAATAATAACTGTAACTGTAGCTAAGTCTGCTCCCAGTAGAGAAAGTCAAGCACACACATAATAGCAAATACAGCAGTTTTAATCATGCAATGCGATCATTGCAGCACAAAAAAAATGCATGATAGTTTTAAGCATGCAATCATTTCAAATTAAAACAAAGAATAAGAGACAATATAAACCTATTTTTGTTGTTTCAGTATTTGGACCAGTCACTATATTTATTATCTCTTGCTTTGAGCAAATTTCCATCAGGCACCATGGCCGAGCCACCAACCCGGTTAACACTCGGTAAGCCTGAAAATAATCACACAAGGATGTCATATTACATATCATTGAAATAATCTGTATCCAGCAATTGTAAGCACCAAGATACAGCTAGACTCAAATAATGTTAGTTCGACTCAACCAAAGGCTAGATCTTTTGAAAAGCATACTTTTGACATGCTTAAAACTGCTTTTCCATATGTTTATTACTTTAACTACAAACTAGGCTTGTAAAAAGGAAAAAAATGAAATGCAAAATCACAAGAACTCAAGAAAAAGGGCTTAAGAGAACCACTCAACTTTACTTATAATAATTTGAGATGTCTTTAAAATTTCATGTCGTGCACCAAGTAAATGAGAGAAAAATTGTGGAGATAAATTCTTACTGCCAGTCGAACTTGTGAATCTTGTTGAAGAACTGATAGGAAAAGTCCCTGCCAATTGAACCAACTTAATTTCAATTATGAAAAATTGAAAGATGCGTACAACAAGAAGAAAAGAAAATATTCTCCCCTAGCTGAAACAAAAAATGCAGGTCTTACACAGGACCCATGATATGGCAACCTGCTTGTTGCTGGCACTCATGTGATGTATTATTAACTTAAACTTGTAGCAATGTGAATCACAGAACTTTATGAGAAACAAGACCATGCTGCAACAGAACATGCAAATAATCAAGAAATTCTATAAAAAAAAATGCTCACTGATGGTGTCAGCTTTGAGCTCTTGGATGCTGCTTCATAGATCAAGAGCCGGAGGCTTTCTTCTGCATCACCATTCAGTATGATGTTGCTATCAGATCGAGTTTCGCCCGAGATGTTTGCAAGAGAGTGCAATGAAGCCTGCATTTAACATTAAAAAACCATCTCAGATTTTAAAAAGAACATATAGAATGTCACATATGATATTTCTTTTATTCTGAATTCTCTTGATAGAAGATCACTCATTACATTTTCACAGTGAGAAGACTTGCAAACTAAAAACACTGGCTATTACTTGGGATGAAGTTGCAGAGCTGGAGTATGGATAAAGCATAGATGCAATAGTAATTCCTTTAATAAGGAGAAAGTTCAATTATAGTTAAAAGAATTGAGTTACTTCTAAAACATGCTAATTGGGTAAAGCTCATAGATGCAAATGCAGAAGAATATACAGAGACTGCGAAGAGATGTTAAGCAGCGTGGTCAAGCTTTGCACATCCATATTGGATATCTTTTTAACTCGCACACATCTTCAACACGTTTAATATATTTGATTATGTGATGTCCTTCCAGAGATCTAGCAGTACTTCTCTGAGGCTCCTGATGCATAGCAAAGAAGGCTCTCATACTGGAGACAGCATACTTCAGATGAGCATGGGAAGTCAATGAGAAATTCCTTCTGATCTTCAGAAATGATTAATGCTGTATCACTTGATCTACAAACTAGGACACTTGCAACAGATTATCATATGTGATGTTTACATTCTGTATGTATCAAAAATTAATGCTCGACTCCTCAGATACTGAAGTTGGGTAGAATAGAATGATTTAAAATGCATCAATTTAGCGTTATAGTTGCATTATTTCTGCAGTCAACATTTTTGTAAGGTGAAATTTACTAGTGTACTATGCCTTCATATCCTACCTACTAGACTTGTATGCATATTTCTATCAACCCTTTTTTTAGTTAAAACTATTGACTAAAGGGAAGCTTCCCATGGTTTATCACGTGCCAACAAATGCAAAAGGTAGAATAGAATGATCTGAAGCACTCACCAATTGTTTGCCACGTGCATGTTTATCAAAGGCCGCATCAATAACATGTCTAGCAGCAGGAGGTGAAATTGTGAGTAGTAGTGTTGCTCCTTGGTTTGCTAAGAGCATATGAAAACAATAGACAGCTTTCAGTTTCATCAGAGATGACAAATGAAAAGAGTTTCAGGAATTTTGCAAGCAGATTAAAGTGAGAACTTGTAAATCATTTTATGATAAAACAGATAAAATAAGACCTAATGATGTCTTTTAAATCCATGCAATTTAGATTTGAACCCTCCAAACAAACAGTCAGACAGACATCTCATCTAGTCCATGAAGTTCTACATTGAGAGCATACATTATTTTGAGTGCACTCTGGTGTGTTTGAGTTATCATTTGTCAATAATAATAAAATAAAATAAAAAGGAAACAGATTTATCAATAAACATCAAAGAAATCGATATGACACTACTTTAAGATTCCAAACAAGTTCGAAGTGGGCCCATGTCAAACAAGTCGAAAGTCTCAAACATGCTATTATTGATGCAGTCAGTAACTGGAGCTCCACCAAAACCATGTTAACAAATATAAAGACTTAATGTCAATGTACATCCATAAAAAACACCATCAATGAACTGAAGCTGCTCCAAGTTATGGCAACCATATCACTTGCTTACAGCAATTTGTCATGTGCTTAGTACTTACATGATCCTATTTGGCCCAATGCTTCAAGGGCAGATTCACATTCATTCAAATCTTGACTTTCTAACCGAAGTCTTCCATCGATGGCTGATATAATGGCTTTAACACCTAAATCTGAAAGGAAAACAGTACATTTACAAACTTCTCAATATTAAGATAAAAATAGGTGGTTGTTACATGACTCAGAAAATGCACATCTCACAGTTGTGCAAGATGCATGATGCCTTATTTATAGACCAGTTGCACTCAATGTGAACAGAAATAAAATGAAGCACTATTGGTGAACTGAAATGCAATTTCTTCAAATAAATATCTCACAGAAAATAGGTGGTTGTTACATGACTCAGAAAATGCACATCTCACAGTTGTGCAAGATGCATGATGCCTTATTTATAGACCAGTTGCACTCAATGTGAACAGAAATAAAATGAAGCACTAATGGTGAACTGAAATGCAATTTCTTCAAATAAATATCCTTATGAAAATCTATAAGCTCAAGAACTTCAGGGTAAGTCTTACTGGATTCATCAATGAACATGTATATGTTGTCATTAGAGAGAAGTCTTCCACTTATCATCATTGCTCTTGATCTTAATATAGCTTCTTTTGACATGTTGCTTCAAAATAAAGGGGTAGAAACAGAACACATAAGAAGAGGAAGATAATATCAAAAGCAGAGAGGATCAAAATCTATGGAAATAGTCGTACACAATATTACTTAAACAACTACCTGATTGTAGAAGAGAGCAGTTGGACAAGAGTGGTCTTTGATAAGAATTCTGTGGCATGTTTTACTTCTGCTAGCTTCATTCACTCACCATGCATAATAAGGAAAGATCAAAATGCACACAAGATAACAAATAAAGGAAAACAGAAAATAAAAAATAAAAAATGAAATGAGGCCAGAAGGTAAAATATTATTCAGGCAAACAATATCATTCAGAAGTATTGCCTGAATGTTGCTTGGTATGAGATCACATATACCTCCTCTTAGCAACCCAGGTGTCTTAAACCATGTGAGCCATGATTTGTCCATTACATGGCTTTACCATGATACATGGAACATGGTTTCTTTGGACACGCTAATAATATTCTCTTGTTTTTTTATAATTATGATGATCTATCATTAGATTATGATGCTCTACCATATTGTTCCACTTATTGCTGGTGTTTAACATTTTCTGAGTTCCTGTGATTGCATCCAAAAGAAAACATTTTACTAGGATCTCAACTTCCTATTTCTTCTTCGGTCTTTGAGGAGCACGAGATCTTTGTCCATTAGAAAAAGAAACTTGTCACAATTCAATCCTTCTCATTGGTTCAAACATTTCAGAAATCCTTCTTGTTAGCAAACAAGGTGTGGCATCTCCATTGAAAGAGGACAACCTCAGTATCTCTTCCCTTCAAAACTGAACTCATAACTAAGGTTCTGTTACATTTGCAGGAGCATCTCCTAATTCTTCAAACTCCTAGTAAACTCACTCTAATTTTTCCATTTCCAGTATCTAAACAGCTAGATTTTTAACCATTATCCCATCCCCTAAACCTTGTTTCTACACACTTTTCACAACCTCCATGTATTTTTCAACTAGAGTTCTTAACTTCCTTTGATCTGCAATACCAAAAGCCCAATTTGTACCTAGAATTGCCTCATTCTTCCCTGAGCCTGCTCCTATCTGTCAATGAATCTAATGCCGTCGTATCCATGAAACTCTATAATCCATGCTATTAAAGAAAAATTGTAGTTTTCACCTTGTGAGTGAATTTTCGAGTGGTTTGTTTGACACTTGACTGGTAAAATTATGAACAAAAATGAACCAGTCAGCCATTAAGAAACTGATTGACACTGCCTTAAAAACAAGTTCAATAAAAGGTGAAAAAAGGCAGCGGGAAAAACAATAGGGTAAGCAAATCCTCTTTCTTATGTTCTGCATGTTATGGGGTCACATTTTCTATGGTCTTTTGCATACTGAAACTCCATTGACAAGCTAATTATTGAAGTTGAGGAATGGAACAAAAGAATTATAATTGATGCATGCTTCAAAGGGATGATATAATGGTACTTGGCACTAATTAGCTGCTACTAACTATCAAATGATTAGAATGCTTGCTTTGGTCTTTCGATATTGCCATGCATATAGGGACAATGATTGGGGGGGAGGGGATAGAGGCAGGATTGAGAGGATAGATCATTTCAAAAGCAGTTAAGAAGGAAAAGAGAGATCAAGTAAAAAGTAGATAAGCAACACCAACCTCATAAAAGAGTTCAAAAACACTTAGAGATACAAGAGTATCATCTGTATCTCTGATTTTTGCCTCCAATAAACTCAGCAGATTTGAGTTGTAAACCGCTGACGCCACATCTCTAGAAACAGAGAATAATTTCACTATTAAAGATAATACCCGGACACGTCCCTGAAAGAAGTTTTTGCCATGCATAACAAATTAGCCAAAAAATTCGACTTATAAAGAACACATGTCATCTAAACCAGCTTAGCTACTGTATTGCAATATGGAAGATGGAACTGTAAAATCAAGAAAAGATATCATGAAGAGAGAACATCAGTTTTAAGAAATCCACTCCCCAACAAGCATACCAGTGATGAACATCGGGCTGATAAGTTTCCTAGGTGCATATCATCGCTGTTATTTGCAGGGAAGACAATTTCCTGCATACATTTTGCAAACAATTGACAATTGACAATCATCAGTCCAAATAAATTAAATAATAACTAACTTGATTTCCAGATTAGTGGCACACTGATCAGTCTTTACCATGCCTTTTTGAGAGCCAGCTAATTTCTCAATTGCCTCCATTGATGCAGTTGCCACTTGTTCATTTCTGCAGAAATAGAAATACATTTCACAGGTAGCATCACATCAACAGTAGGTTTCAGACAGCATGACCTCAGTATAAGCTTTGAATATATGTACTACAGACACCCATCAACATTACAGTGAGAGGAAATAAAGCCTTTCAAGGAGACGAGCTACACAAAGTGGTCCCAGCACATGTAGACCCTAAATCATCTATTAGGTTTATCGAGTCATCAGACAGCCAATCTTAATCTGTTATTAACATATTGACGCCAGATGAAACAAGTGGCATTATTAGCCTGTTGGTAGTTTGAGAAATTTAGACAACATGGAGTAAACATCAAACATCTAACCAGCATAGAAAGCAGCCTTAGTGCATCAACATCTTTGAAGGAAATTAATCCATCAAGAGTCAAGATAGACTGCATATTTCCCCTTGAGACGGGTGTGTCAAGATCAATATGATTTTTCTACTATTTTCAAAAATAAAATAAAGCAACTGATATTTTGCTTCTTACCCATTTATGAGACAATCAAGCAAAAGCGGATATACACCATTGTCAATAATCAGCTGTGCAGCTGATATGGTTTCATCAATATTTTTCAAAAGACAAGAGACCTGCCAATAACATTTGACCTAGCAAATTATTATCAAAATTGAAAACATAACAAATTTCAAGTAGTTAAATAAATCCATACCGTTTTGCAAGCTAAACACCTGACTAATTGAGAATCTGCCGTCAGACCTACTTGCACAAAAGGCTGAAATGAAAACACACAACACAAAAAAAAAAAATAATAATAATAACCCATCATAAATTCAATTTATAATAATAATAATAAAAAGAAGCAAAACACCCATATTACATACCATATAGTGTGGAATAAGCGATGCACCACACTTAGTTTTAAAGATTCTTTCTAAACAAGCCACTAAAGTTGCTTCTAATCCAGGCACTTCTGATTTTGTTTGCAGAGCACTGCAATTTCAATTAAATTAATTAATACAACCTAATTTAGAAAAATAAGCAGCTTTTTTCTTAAAGAAAGAAAAAACAATATTCGTGAATAATAAATAGGTAGCTATAAAAATACTAGTAACTTACTTGATGATGACTGGAAGCGGAAAACGATCAAGAAATTCCTTGGCTGCGACGTCATTTGGAACGCCTGGATTTTTAAAGACATCAGATGTTAAAAATAAGCTCAAAAGGAGAAAATAAAATAAAAAATAAAGAAGGTTGAGTAACCTGGATAGTTAGCAAACTCAGAGGCTGATTGGAGCAGCTGTGAAGGCTCTTCCATTGAGAATTCTTCTCCGTCCATCACTGATGCTTTCTTTTGCTTTGCTTGCAGCGAAAGTTGAAGCTCCAGCAGTGAAGAAGGCGACGACGAAAAGGAAATTAAGAGAGCGAGGTTTATATTAAATGGCACGTGGCTACTTTATTTGCTTCGTGTCGGGTTGAGATTTGAGAATCCGAATACCCGGGATAAGGTTGTCAAGTGATAACATCGCATCTTTTGAATAAAGGATTGGGTTTCCTGGTCGTTTACTATTTATACAATGTTTTCTTACCATAACCCGTTTGGCGTTCGATCTAATTGCGTTTTTAAAATATTTAAAATATTTTTTTATTTTTATTTTTATCATTTTAACAATGTATTTATTATTAAAAATAAATTTTAAAAATTAATAATATATTTTAATATATTTTTAAGTAAAAA
>Ga0307513_10000294_pt1 | contig 72626 bp, 68 predicted proteins | sample 15_EM_MG_FD_202174 | JGI IMG/M metagenome (GOLD analysis project Ga0307513, IMG submission 202174) | Populus trichocarpa ectomycorrhiza microbial communities from riparian zone in the Pacific Northwest, United States - 15_EM | ecosystem: Host-associated > Plants > Roots > Unclassified | place...
CACTTCTGGCATGGAGGCCTTGGCTGCATAGCCAGTTTGGCAAATCTATACCATAGGTGGTTAGTTCTCACTTGACATGCACTAATACAAAAAGAGCCTTCTCACTTCAATCCGGCCGCCTTAGTACAGTACGGAAGTAACCTTCCCTATTTCCCCCTTCACGCAGTGTTTCGTCTCTACCAGCGCCGCGCCTCGGTGAACACCAATACACTACACTACCATGGATGGCCTTGCATTGCTCGCTTGGAGCTGTTTATTTATTTATTTACTTATTTATTTATTTATTCGTTCCCTCGTTCAAGGCTGCATTGACCGCGCCATCATATGGTGATTTCGTGTATTCATAACCTCGTGATGTTTGTACAACGGACTGCTAACTTAACTTATTACGTGCGGCCAAAAATTGTTGCCACTATGGCACTATATTACCGTACGTTGTAGCGTGGCGCTCTTAAAATTTATTGGCGTTGCGATGGCAAAGCCGCTAACAGCGAGCTGCAAGCGATATGCGAGTGATTGGGTGTGAGGATTGCGGGTTTTGGGGGTTCTTTCATTGACTTATGAATACTAACTATCATAGTACACAGCAATTGTTACGAATATTATGATGTTTGCCTTATCACTTTATGAGGCCTTATGCTTCGCCACTGGTGTGGTTTAATTGTTCGGGTTCGCTGAATGGAAGGGGGCTTGGGCTTCGTTATTGTATGATATTGTATGATATGATGGTGGCGGTGGGGTGACTTGGTGGGGGAAGGGGGGGGACAGGTTCGCTTTGGATTTTCATGTGTTTTGCTTGTGTAGGTGTGTTTGTGCCATTGCCCCCCTCCTAGCCAAAGGACGGAATTGTAAGATAGGGTGTGTGTGTGTGTGTGTGTGTGAATTGTCCCCCCGGGTGGCCTGCTTCAGCTAGGATATAGGAATTGCGTTAGTCACCTTCTGCGTTTTTCTATGATACTACTCCTAATTGACTGACGTTTGTAAAAACGACTGCTATTGCATATGGGCAAAAAATCTACCAGAGCCTCAGGATTTTGGTGGTATGCAATAGCAGTCGTTTTTACAAACGTCGGGCAATTGGGAGTACAGGTACCGCATGTTCGTGGGGTGATGGGGGTGCATACATAATCTGTACTCTGCTCCTGCTCTATATGCGATCCTTCATACAGTTATTGTGGTTTGCAAATCTGGTCCTGGGTCTCAGGGTCTGCCCTGGTTGTCAACCGCTCAGGTGGTGGGTGTGCGGGAGGGTAGTTGGTTTTACTTATGATACTTACCGTATGGGCGGGACTCACGTATCTGCATAGATTCTTGTAACTACCCTGATTTCAGATGCGCACTCCCGGACCGGAGGGGGAGGGGGAGGAGCTCGTATGCCACTGCATGCTGGGTTACGCTTCACATGATCAAGAGCCTCGACCGGGAGTTATCGGAGTGGACTGGGAGGGTAGGAAGGAAGGAAGAAAGAAAGAAAGGAAGGGAAAGCTCCCGCTTCTTCTCGGTCCGGGGCGGTAGCATTGTCTGATACTTGTGTGCTCGTGGTGCGGGAGAAGTACCTGAAAACAGGGGCTATGAGTTTGTATGGGTGCTCGGATGGGTAGGGACATTTTGCCATATATTTTGCGGATCCCTGTTTTCGGGGACTTCTTGCCCGCCACGAGTAGGGATAGAGAAAGTGTGTGTGTGTGGGATAGACACTTGTCTAGAGTTTTACGCTGTGGCAGATGATTTGGGGTCATGATGCAGAGGTGTGGAATCGAGTGGTGCTTCTCATTCCATGGCCTTTTCGGCGCTTCCTTGGAGTTCCGGAAAGGTGGACTTGGTAGGGATGCACGGTACCGGTATACGAATTAGAGTAGGAAAATGTGAGAACATGATAGTGGGGAATAGCTGAGGTGCGGGTTTGCGGGCCAACATGCCGACCCTCCAGAAGTAAAAGGAGGAGGAAGAGGAGGGGAGAAACATTTTTTTCTTTTTCTTTGCTATAGTGAAGAGAAAAATGAAGTATGATAGCAGTGGGTGTGTGTGGATGGATAGAGGAAGGGAGGGAGAGAAAGAGAGAGGGAGGGGGGGGAGGTGTGTGCAAAGCAAGAAAATACCCGCTGGATTAGCCTTGATTTCCCCAAGGCCCAAGATCAAGGGTCATTGCTATGTGGGACCCTGGGCTTTGCATGTGCTTTTCAGCAGAAGGTTTCTGGCGTGCCGGTGGTTGCTGGTGGTGGTGGTGCGTGTTTGATATATGAATGTTGCTGGTTGCTGGTTGCGGTGTAGTAAGAAGGAATTGCTATCATTCTTTCTCTTTCGGCTTCTTCTTGCTTGCTTGCTTGCACACCCACGTTGGGACATGCCCCATCCATGTGATGATTTTGCCGGTATAGTGCCGGTTCCCCGCCTGGCACTTGTAACAGGTAAATCATGGGAAGTTTTTCTTTCTTTCTTTTTTTTTGGAGAAAAAAATGATAAAATTGTGGCTGTTTTGGTGATGTGGAGTTTCTGCATCGAATAATTGCTAGAGAGTGAGTGAGCGTGAGTGAGCATGAGTGAGCATAGACCTTCTCGGTCTGAAATCGCGGGGGGGGGTTGCTGTTGTTGGAGGGGAGAGGGGGAGGGAAGGGAGGGAGGGGTCAGGGAGGAGGACGAGGAAGCAGGTTTTAGAGGTTCGTGATTGAAGAGGGTGGTTGGTTGTTGTGGCTTTTTGGTAGCTGTTACAGATTGATACATGGATCGAAGTACTAGTACAGTTGAATTCCGCTCTAATGGAACTCTTTAAACGGGGAACCTCGCGACTACGAACGAACCCTCCGGGAATTTGCACCCCGCTCCCATACAAACGGTCTTCGCTGTAAGGAACTTCTTCCGGAACCTCGCTGTAGCGAACAGAAAACCATGAACTCTTGGCCTTCCTTATTCGAGGGGTGCGAATATAGGTTCGCAAGGTACCAGTACTTTGCAACTGGGGTTGGTCGCACGGTGTTCTCATAGGGGAGGGGGTGGGGTGCAGCTAGAGTTCGGGAGTATCCGTGCTTTGGCAACGGGTTTTCGCTTGGAGACGAGACGAGCGCGGGCTTATCCCACGAATCCTGATGGAGATATTGGCAAAGGCAGTGTGAACAGGGGGATTCTTGTTAGATGTGTGATGTTTTTTGTTTTTGAGTGGTTGTGTGGTACTGTGAAGATTGATGGTGGAGAAGATAGTGGTGATACTCGTATGTACTGTATTGCTCGTATGTTAGGCACGGTCAAGGGCAGTATACAGAATCACCTACACCTCGTACGGTAGCCTATCCGCCGCTACTCTACTCGAGTGCAATGTGCAATATTTTTATGTATGACACTACGCATAGTGCCGGTGGGGACGGGTGATTGGAGATGGGAGGAGGAGGGAGTAGTAGAGGGATAAAGTCAATCCACAATCGGTAATCAACCGGTCTCTCTCTCCCTCCCATACACTCTTACTACCGCACCTGTATCACACCTCAACTAAACAGGCCCCGCGAACCCCCCCCCCGCCTCGTTGCTTGGCATTTCAGCATCACCGTCAAAGGCCGACCTCGTGCGGCTTGAGATCTCTTTTTGTAAGCTAACATCTGTACCTGCGATACAACGTCAAGTCCGATCACGACAACAAAAAAAAACAAAAACAAAAAAAAACTGCATCCACTTATCGTCAGATTATTCCCTTTATCAGTGGGAGGAGAGGAGATCGTTCTCCTGCTCTCTCTTTCTCGTTAAATGGCGGCCTTCGATATAGAGCAGGCGGTTGCGGAATTAAAAAATCTCGGGATTGAGCGATCTGATGCTCTGGCTTGTTTGAACGTGCGTTGAGCTCTCCTTCCCCAAGACCAACAACGTCACCGTCGCAATCGCTTTGCGATACGATATACCCCCCCGTCGTCTCGCTAATCACAACAGAAACTTACGGGCTTTGCTAGGCATGTAATAACGACCTCGCACGAGCAGCCGATTACTTTTGGGGGGGGGATTTGCAGAAGGTGAAACCCCCGCACTGCGGCTCGGTCTCCACCGCTCCGCGGATCTTAGGTTGTGCTGACCGACTGACGGTATTGGAGGGCCTTCTAGGCAAGGGAAGAGTACAAGTGGGACGCATCTCTGTTTGATGCTGACCGGGATGGGAATCCGGGCACCCAAACCGAACATAATTATGATAACAACTTTCAACAACCTGGTATGGTACAGCTTGGTAGAAGGGGATTAACGTTTGTGGAATCGCAGCAAACGAACTGATTTTGTTGCGATTTAGGGTTCCAGATACAAGCGCCAGATGTTCATGCTGGAGGTGGATATGAGGGGACAAAGTCTAGACCACCATCCAGGGTATCAAACAGGGCAGGGGGCTCAGCGAGTTATCATGGTAGTGAGATTGCCTTTCTTCCTCCTTGGCCAGGGCCAGAGGACTCATGGATGGAAACAATAGATCCTGATCCGGAACTCGCTCGTGCTCTGGCTGCCTCTATGGAGAGCTCTGGGGGCCATATCGGTGATTATGGAGCGCAAGAGACTGGAATAACTGGGACACGCACTTCACCAGCTACCTCCTATCTTCAGCCGGCAAATCCAAACCGGGAGTACAACCCGCAGCAGTGGGCTCTAACCACCACGACCCATGAGATATTCCTAGATCCGGGCCCATCAGAGCGTCAGCGTAAGCCAGGAGATCCAGCATTTCTTAGGCCGGCAAACTCTGGCAGCAATGTAGCTGCCTTGTTGACTATTCTTCATGGCATCCCGGCTGCTAGGGAGTCTATGCTTGCTCGGGACTGTCTTGATCGTGACTACGGACATGATGATCAGTGGTGGAATGGTCAGCAGATTAAAATTCTTAGAGTCACTAATACTAGTGAAGAGGCTGGTGAACCAGAAATCACGGAAGAAGTTATAGAGGTTCAGAGGTTGATGGCCTTTTTGGACGGCACAATGAGGGCTTATGGTAGTGTGGAGAGTTTAGCCATGATCCCGGGTTATCAAGAGCATGACCAAGCATGTGAGTTCTATCACACCGTCAGGATTTTCTGAGGGTTTAATAACAATTAATTCTGTAGGTACCCTTTCGACGTTTTTTGGTTCATGGATGAAAGCAATCCAAAAAGCTACTCTGGAACCTGCTGGAGGGAAGTACGGTTGTACATTTTTCTCCGAAGCCACCCATTGCATCCGGGATGCAACAGACGAGGCCTCGATGAATAGAGAGGCTTTCCAGATGATGGATCTCGCTGGCCCTAAAATTGGCGAGACCACCCTTTACGATATGCTGGACTCAGTTGTCTCTCCACCGGACGATGAGACGGATGTTTTCGTCAAATTCGCTCCCGTCATCTGTGCTCAAATTAGGCCCTTTGATAACGGGATATTTAATGGTTGTCCAATTGCGATTCCGACCGTTTTGTATCCGGACAGGTATACCCAGGCTTGGGCGGTACCTATGCGGGAGGTTAGAAGGAAGATTGAGGAGCAGAGGAACATAATAGCAGAAATAGAACTCCAAGAAGATAAGCTAAAGAGGGTGCAGGTGAACGAAGGCACTTATCACGAGCTCCAAAGTGTGCCCCAACCCCGAGAGCTCCTGTCGATTCTTGTTGAGCATTACGCGACTGAAGAGAGCCGCGAAGCTCTGGCTGGGGTTGCGAATGAGGCTCAGTCCGAATCAAGTGTTCTCCTTGCTTTGTTGGAGGGTGTCATTCACCAGCTTGATGCGAAACTTGAAGGTAAACAACCATTAGCTAAGCGGGGATGTGGGCTAATCAATCCCATTTATATAGCATTGGCAAAGAAGAAGGAAGAGGCCCAAGAGACCCTGGTAAAACTAAGGTCATCACTTACTTCACCCGAAGACCTTGACCCTTCACTTCCTCCATTGACGAGGTATACACTGCGTGGGATATCCCCGGAGAGCTCAACCACTTTCGTTCTCCTTCGATCGTCCGACTTAGAGGAAGGGCATCTTTCTGCTGGCTCTTCCACTGGCTCATCAGGGGAGCAGTGGTGGTGCATTAACTGGACACCAAGAGCGCCAACAACCGGATGGGAGACTACGCCTACCCTGAATTATGAGGTTAAAAAAGTGACTGAAGAGAAGGTGATGCATGCTATCAAAACCACCGGAGAAGGCACTGTTCTACTAGTTTATGCGAATGATGAGGCGCTGGGCTTGGGCGAAGGGATTGACACTTCCTTACCAAGTCCTCTTCAGGTATGGCTATAACCAATATTAGTAGATGGGGCCTCCTTACTAATTTTCGTAGACATTTGTCGACCGTGATAATGCCGCTTTTAAGGCAGAACTACAGCCAAATTCCCCAGGCCGAAAGCGGCATAACGATTGGCTCGATGCAGAAGATGAGGGTGCGAATTCTTCTACAGGTGCAGGCTTTTCCCCAAAGAAGATTTCGTCTTCCCGTAGTAGTGCTACTCTAGGAAATGCAACCCCCGAGATCAGTCGTAGAAATAGTTTGAGCGGAAACGAAATCGAGATGATGGAGGGCATAGGAAGCGGAAATAGCCAGCCTGCACCTGAAGGAAGCGATGCCATCGACCAGAGAATAGACTTCCACCAACCTGGAGGTGGGGAAATGCAGGAGAGGGGCGGGATCTCGCCGGTCGCCATGGCCTTCCATCTTGATTCCAAGGGCCGCGAAAGGGATCTCGATCAGGATATGAAGGATGTTGACAGCGAACACATTGAGTTTGCCGACTCCATTGGAGGGAAGGTTTAGTCTGAGCTTGGCCGGGGATTGAAGTGCTAAATGGACCCTTGCCTTTGCTTTTTTTTCTTTTTCTTCCACCTTTCTTCTTCCCTTTTGAATACCGATCTCCATCTTTTTTTTAAAAAAATTCGCTATGGCTTTCGTCTCTTTCTTTCGCTCTCTCACATTTCTTGCTCTTCCTTTCCACCTTCTACGACGGAGGGTAAAAAACCAGGGGTACAGTAAATAGAACATCGCAGGTTGGTGATGCGGCGGCGTTAGTTTAGGTCCAGGTCAGCTCAGTTCCGTTCAGCTCGATCCAGTTCGATCCAATTCGACTCAATAGGTCTCATTTTCTTTCCCTCTTTCGCTTTTCTTTTCCGGTTTTCGTCACGCTTGGATACCTGGAGGATAGGCCTGTTTGCTAGTGTTTGCGCTTTGTTTTGTTGCGTTGGTTGTTTTTGCTTTGATATGGGGTCCGTGGACTCGCTCTTTATTCGATATGTAGGTACCGGTAGAGGTGTTTGATAGAGTATTGCATGCTGTACTGGCTAACTGGCTTGACTCTTTAGGTGGGAGTGATCACCTCCGAATGGTGGACATTACTTACTCTGTACTATGGATCACAAGTGACTCCTAGCCGATTTCCAACCCGAGTGATATCTCATGCAAAATTAAAGAACTTGGGCAAGTGATTTAAGGGGGATAGCATTTCAGTTTCTTACAATCAGGAAGACTAGAGTTGAGGCAAGGAAGGGAAACAATGATAGGATACCGGCATCATACTATAGAGATACACACAAAAGATCATAATTAACCCAATAGCCTGTACGAGAAAAGGATACACCATCATTGATAACTCTCCCCCCTTTCTGTTTCCAGTTCCATTTCCATACCACCCACTCTTCTGCACCGAGCCAGTGGAAAAATAAAATAAAAGAGTAAACCCTGAAAATCATGAAGGAAAGAGAAACCTCGTGAACGTTCTATAAGAACAAAGAAAGTAAGTAGAAGAATAAGGATAAGAAAACCCCGTGCTCAATGAAGGAGGAAAGGACCAACAGTTTGTTTGGCGAGTTTTCCAGATGGGGTGTAAGCGGTGAAGTGAGTAAGGGTAGGGTAGGGGTTTTTTTTAAACAAAAAGAAGTTGTAACGTGGCAGACTCCAGCCATGAAACGAAACGAAACGGATTATTTTAGCTATGATAGCTAGTTGACCGGCTGGCTGGCTGACGAACAAACGAACGAAGTGAAGACACTACGAATCCGCGCCAAAGGGATTCCTCCCAAGCCCTGAGGAGGAGGAGGAGGAGGAGGAGGAAGAAGAGGAGGAGGCAGAGGTAAAGGTGGAGGAAGTCTTATTCTCTTTCCCCTCCTTGGCAATTCCCGAGAAGGCTTTTGAGAGGAGTCTTGGTTGGGACCTGGCACTCCGTTAACTGACATTCCAACTTTTCTGGCAAATCATGGAAATGGGGGACATACTTCCCATAAGCCTTCTGCTTATGCGCCGCCAACTTCTTAGTGCACGGGGTCATCATGGCGTCTGTTGGGGATGTGAAGGATCCAGTGGTTCTGTTTTCGAACAATCAGTATCCTCCAGCAGAAAAGCAAGGGGCGGGCGGCCGGGCGGAGGGTATTTACTTCTCTGCGAGCTTCTGCGCAAGCAACTGGCGCTGCATTTCAAGGCTTGCGTTCGGAGCAGCCTGGTGGAGTTGCTGGACAATGGGACTGGGGGACTCGTTCGTGCTCGGATCGAGGGATTGGTTCAGGCTGAGGTCTGTGAGGGGTTGAGCTGACATTTTATGTGGTTCTCTTGTTTTTCTTCTTCCTTTATGCTGCTTAAGATTGAGGGTGGAGTGTAGTCTTGTGGATGTGAAGCAAGGCAGTGGTGGTGGTAGTGGTAGTGGATGGGAGGAAAGTTTTGCGGGGGATGGAAGGGGAATTTGTACTCCTGGGTTTGTTTGTGCGCTGGTTGCTGGGGTTACGGATTCTAGTGGCTTGGCGTAAACAGTGGAAGAAGAGAAGGCGGTGGCAGGTGGGGTTGGTAACCGGTTTCTATGGAGAGGAGTGCGGTAAACAAGCATGGGCTTAGGCGGGAGATAAGGGGAGAGATTGTGGGCTTGCAGGGTTTGGGGCGTTGGGTATTGGTGGTTTTATGGTGCTAACGGGATTCACCATTAGACAATGCAAGTATGGCATATAGCATGGTGCTTTATGCGCAATTGTGGATTGGCTATTTCTAGGTTTTGAAAGAATATTTATTGCTTTCGTTTGCTGCTGATAGATAGCATTTTCTTTCGGTCTTGTATGCATAGAATGGGGTAGGCCACATCTCGAGATCTAAAGAAGATATTCTAGCCCCGTATTTACTACCGCTCCCGCCACCGATACTGTGTCATGTGTCAGACATGCTGGACCACTTGAACATCGACTCTTCCAGCGTCGCCTCGCTGGGATGCAGCCTTAGACTAGTGCTTCGGGAGCTTTCCGGATCCAGAGAGACGTTACCCAAGCCTGGTAGGAAGCCGTAAAGCTCTCCCGATAGGGTGGTTGTTTGTTTTGGTTTGTGAGTCCCTTCCCCGGCGACACCGCCCGCGACATTGGTGGCGTCAAAGCGGTAATTGCCTTGGGAAGTTTGCGACGTTGGCGTTGGTGCCGGTATATATTGATTTTGTCGGTGGGTTCGGTCGGTATTGATGCGACATTTGTTGGGCTATTATCATCTGGAAATGCTTGCAATTGGAGGTCAAATGAGGTTCCTTTGGGAGTGTAGGGTAGGAATTGGCTGCGTTTGGGTATGAAGTGGTTCCGCGCCTAGTAATATCCTTGACGGCAATAACTTTGGCATTCAAGCTCATTCTTTCTCTTCTCTTCTCTGAAAGCCTTCACGTGGGGGAGCGGAGCTTTGAAATTGCCGTTGATTCCATGATCCTCTCCCGAAGTGCTCGTAGGATGAGCTCCACCAACGTTCCTGCATAAATGACAGATCACCAATCGAGTAAGGGCACCTCCCTCACCTCCCTCACCTTCTTGGCAGTCAATCAAATGTCGGGTCTTAGTTAGGGTCGCTGGCCGGCTCCCGAGACTCGATGGCGTTCAACCTCATCAGCTCCCCTGGGAGAGTGACGTCAGGCCAGCGAACTGCTGAATGAATCCTGATAAACCCGAATAAACCCTGAGTGATATCGGCGAGGGCCCCTACGATATTAAGAGTAAAAAAGGAGCAAGGAATTGAACTTGCCACATGTCATAGCCACAGTAATGGAGGAGTCTGGAGGGGGAGGGGGGAGCGGAGTGCTTCAATATTGATATTTCCTCAAGGGGTCTCTCTCACGGATTTGCTGAGTATGGGAACGGAGGACTGAAGGTGACCCTTGGGCTGGGAATTGATTGCATCGGGGCACATACGAAAACACATTCCGGAGTGTTACAATAGTGCACATGGGCAGGTTTTCTTCCTCCCCTTGATTCAACCCCTTCCTTTACTTCAATCACCTCCTCGAGTATTTGTATCAAGGTTGTTCCGAACTATATATATGTCTTGCCGCGAGCGAACCTTGAATGACTACCTTCAAGGACGCTATTCACTCCTGGGCACAAGCCGGCAGACCTAAAGATCCAGCGACCATGGCTACTACTACTGCCACCACGGCCAACCCACACCTAGTAAATAATGGTGTTTCCCCTGCGTCAATACCGGATGCTCGAGAAGCTGCCCCGCCAGATAAACCCGCCTTAGCTTCCCCAGCGGAACCAAAGAGGGGCCCCGTCCTAAAGAGATTCGCTCATACTTTCAACAGGATCTTGTTCAGCTCCTGGGTCAATGCTTTGTTGGTGTTTGTGCCCGTGGGGATTGCGTGCAATTTTGCCAAAATAAACCCTACGATTGTGTTTGTTATGAATGCTATTGCGATTGTTCCACTGGCGGGGCTGTTGGGCTATGCCACGGAGAGTGTGGCTCACTGCCTGGGTGATACACTGGGGGCTCTGTTGAATGTTAGTTTTGGGAATGCGGTTGAGTTGATTATCTTGTGGGTATCGTTTTATTTTGGATGGTGGAAGCGGTCTGGGTGGTTGTTGGGTGACTGCTAACAGGTGTGGCAGTATGTGAGTCGGTTCATATACGGTCACTCAGGGGAAGATTTGTGGTGGTAGTGGTGCTAATTATGGTAGAATTGCCCTTGTCAAAAATGAGATTAGGATCGTCCAGGCTTCACTTATTGGATCGATATTGGCGAATTTGCTGTTGATTCTTGGGATGTGTTTTCTTATTGGGGGGTTGGAATATCGGGAACAGGTTTATAACAGCACGGTTACCCAGATGTCGGCGTGCTTGCTGTGTCTTGCTGTGCTGAGTTTACTCTTACCAGTAGGTTCCTTTCAATTTCCATCACATGTAGGGTTCTTACGACTGGATCGTAGACTGCCTTTCATGCTTCGTTCAGCAGCGCCGAGAGAGCAGACAGTGCTGTGATAAAAGTCAGTAGAGGGACATCGGTCATCCTCCTGCTGGTCTACGTCCTGTATCTGCTCTTTCAACTAAAATCGCATGCATATATGTACCAGGCAACCCCGCAGCATGTAATTGACGAAGAGTCACACCCGGGAATCCTTGGGAGGACGAATTCGGGAACTACATCATCCAGCTCTCTGGCGTGTTCGACAAATTCAACACATAGCTCAAGGTCTACCTCTCGGGTTGCCAGAAGAGTTAGAGCTGGGCTCGGAAGGAGAAGGCATGCGAAGATTAGAAAGGAGGGGGGCGAATCATCCGATAAGCAGTTGGGTAGGGCGAAGCTTGGAAAGAAGAAGGGCGGGAACACTTCATCACTAGCAGCTGCTCAAGCCGTATCTGGCACCCTTGCAAATCCTGCGCCCTCACGGCTCCAAGTGCCCCGCTCAATCTCCCTCCGCCCACCCGTATTCCGTGCACCAGCTCCTGGCGAGCGTCCTATCTTCACTCGTTCCCAATCCGACAGATCAGCACCCTGCATCATCCGTCACCGTCACTCGTTCCCCACAGATATCTACACCCAGCAATCCGCCAGCCAAACCACCAATACCAACACACCAGCAACCCCGGAAACCGCCCCGCCCAAGCCCCAAATATCCCGCACTTCCGCCGTCATTCTCCTCGTAATCTCCACCTTCCTCGTCGCCCTATGCGCCGAATTCCTCGTTAGCAGCATAGACCACCTGGTCTCTAACACGCCCATCAGCGAAGCCTTCATCGGACTGATCATCCTCCCCATAGTTGGAAACGCAGCAGAGCACGTTACCGCCGTGACCGTCGCCGCGAGGAATAAAATGGACCTTGCAATCGGCGTGGCCGTGGGGTCATCGATCCAGATTGCCCTGTTTATCACCCCCATCGTAGTGGTTATCGGCTGGATTCTGGATAAGCCCATGTCGTTGTACTTTAACCTTTTTGAGACGGTGACGCTGTTCGCCTCGGCCTTCATCGTGAACTTTCTTGTATTAGATGGGAGGAGTAATTACCTGGAGGGGGGGTTGTTATGTGCTGGGTATGTCATTATTAGGTTTGCGCCCCTTTCCTTCTTGGCGCCGTATCATATCGTTCTGCGTAGGGGATGATGGATGGACGGGCTCTAATGTTGCAGCAGTGTCGGTGCGTTTTTCTTTCCTGATGAGGAAGATCAGAGTTCATTCACGGCAGGCCCGGGGAAGGTTAAGCGGGATTTGCTAGCTGGGATCGCAGGCGTGTAGGTTTGATTTTTAGGGGTATGGGTAAGGTGGGCATGGCTATTTTCTAGTTCTATATTTTGGGCTTGTAGATTGTGAGTTAACGTAATAGTTCTCTGATTGAGGTTATTTCATCGAGTGATGGCGTGTGTTGGTGGTGATTACAGACTGGTATTGTCCTGTCACGATTGATCATGAATGACGGGGATTTGTTCGGTCGAAAGGTATTCAGAAGTGAGGTGTTTATCTCATCTCTTGTTTGGATAAATATAAGGCGTAATGAGAAATTCCGGGAGGGCCCACGTGCTATCCCGAGCAATTCATGTCCAAGATATCATTTCCCAACCGCCGCAAGTAAATATACAAAATAAGAAAGCCCTATATATAAAAAAAGCAATGTTACTACTACAAATTCGCCTTAACCTGAATCCCAAATTCCTGCATGAGCTCCTGTGTCTTTTTGGTCTGCATGGCAATCTTGTCCTCACTGTGCACATTGGTTAGGGGTGCGGAATGTTGAAGGGGATACGGAGGGGGAAACCTACATCTCCTTACTCCTCTTATTCTCCGTCCTCCCAAGCTGATTCAAGTGCACCTCATCCGGCCCATCCGCGATCCTCAAAGTTCTCTGATGCGCCCACATCCTCGCGAGCGGAAAGTCCTGACTGACACCGGCAGCACCATGTGCCTGCACCGCGCGATCGATGACGGTGAGGCTCATACTCGGCACGTAGACCTTCGCCTGAGCGATGAGACTCAAGGCGCCTTTCGCATCCGAATTGTCGATCTTGTCGGCGGCGTTGAGCACCAGCAATCTGCCAGCGTCGATCTCAATGCGGGACTTGGCGATCCACTCCAGGATGGAGCCATGCTCAGAGAGGAGTTTGCCAAAGGTTTTCCGGTCCGGGTCGTTGACGCGGGCGATCATGTATTCTAGCGCACGCTCCGCCAGCCCGATGGACCTCATGCAGTGATGTATCCTCCCCGGCCCTAATCGACCCTGAATGATCTCGAAGCCGCGACCGGGGCCGAGGACCATATTCTCTAGCGGCACGCGCACGTTGTTGAAGGCGATCTCACAGTGTCCATGTGGGGCGTCGTCGTACCCGTACACCGAGAGCGCGCGGCGGATCTGCACGCCCGGGGTGCCGGCCGGGACTATGACGACGGATTGCTGCTTGTACGGGTTTGTGTTTGAGGTGTCGGACTTCCCCATTACTAGGTAGAGTTTGCACCGCGGATCACCGGCGCCGCTGCTCCACCATTTTGTCCCGTTCAGAATGTATTCGCTGCCCTGTCTTGTAATCTCCAAGTTGATGTTTTTTGCATCGGCCGAGGCGCGGTAGCGTTCTGTCATCACGAAGGCGCTGCGGATTTCGCCTTTTAGGAGCGGTGTGAGCCATTGAGCCTTTTGTGCTGGAGAGCCGTACTTGGCTAGGACTTCCATGTTGCCTGTGTCTGGTGCTGAGCAGTTCATCGCTTCCGAGGCTATGAGGCTTCGTCCCATGATTTCGGCCATCAGGCCATATTCTAGGTTTGTAAGAGGAACGCCCTCTGGATAGTGCTTTTGCGAAAGGAAGAGATTCCAGAGCCCCTGTGCCCTGGCCCGCGCCTTTAGGGTGTCGATTATGGCTGGGTAGGTGTTTAGAAAGCGTTTTTCTGGGTCGGTGGGTTGCTGGGCGTCAAATATAGCGTCTGCTGGGACGCATTCTGTCTCAACGAAGCGGTGGACTTTCTGAAGGAGGGTATGGGCGGATGGTGAGACCTTGGAGGCTACGAGGGGGGGGATTTGGTAGCTTGTCATTTTGGTAGTGATTTCTTATGAGTTCGATTGATGACGGTTTTTTTTTGATTCGATAAGAAGTAACTTAGAGAAGGGGATGGGGTTATCGGGGACAGCGGGAGAGTACTCTTTGTTTTTTGTTTTTTCTTAAAAACAAAAAAAGAAGAATGGAGAGGAGTCCGGGGTTTTAAGGTGGAGCTTAGTTCACTCGCAGCAGGGGTTGGTTCCTGGGGTTGAACCGAGGCGCCGCGGTTGTTGCTGAGTTTTGCCCTCGTAGTGGATGGAACGCTGGACCCAAGAGCCAAAAGTGGAAGAAGCGAGATGACTCTGGAAACTGGCCAACCACATTAATTGGTCTTAAACAGCCTTCCCGTTCGATATTCAGGCCATAAAAATTCATTCGATGCTCAATCCGGAAATTACGAATTATATAGTAACAATAATTGATTGTGGGATAGATTTGATATCGAATAACCCCCAAAGGACCCAATTCTGTAACAAACGTACCGGTAGTCTAACTGCTGGATACTATATTTACAAAAAAAAGGGAAAAGAGAAAAAGGAGAGCAAAGAAAAAGGAGAGAAAACACTCATCATCACCCCCTATCACGACCGCTCACTTTATATTTTTTCTCCCTTTGAAATGTTTCTTCCCACCCATTGCCTTCCTCACCTCCTCCGGGCTGAGGTTATTATCCAAAGCGATCATAGTCCTCGCCTTCCTGCCACTCAGATGTTTTCCACCGGGTAGAGCCCCAGCAGCCCCAGCACCCAGGTGAAACGGTGTCTTCATATGGCCCAGACTTCCCTGCCCATCGGCAAAGAATTTCCTGTCAAGATCATGCGACTTCTCGCCCATCTCGACAACTGGCAGGCCCTCAGGTGCGAAGTCGTCATCGTGCTCTTGACCCAAGGAAGCCGCGGTTCTTCTATTCTGCGGAAGATGCGTTTCGTCATAGAGGTCTTTGTTGAAATTGAATGGATCGATGGGAGGGTCTGCGGGAGGTGGGTGGCAGAAGAGGAGTTTGCCGTTCACGTAGTCTTTCAGAACGTATCTTGCGGCCCGGGACTCGTCGGGGTTTCCGGCTCCGGTTTTGTAGAAGCTTCTGGCTCTGGCGTATGCCATTAGGAGTTCCTCCCCGGTTGGGATACCGGTGCCACCTTCTTCAAACGGGCGGGTGTGTATCTTGATACCGTAGACGGATTCGAGAAAGTGCTGGGGAATCCGTTGTGCTACGAGTGTTGCAGGACCGCTAAATTCGCGGAGTTGGTCGATTGGTAGGACACCGTTGCATACGAGCTCTGCTTTCGTGGTGGCAAAGTTTGGGAATACGAGACCGGGGCAATCGCAGAGGACTATCTTTTCGCTAAGGTGGAGGGTTTGGAAGTGTTTTGTTTTTCCGGGAGTCGAGGAGACGGACACCTTCTTTGCACCGATAAGGGCATTGATAGTAGAAGACTTCCCAACGTTCGGATATCCGACGAGACCGATTTGGGTCTTTCGAGGGGTTTCCAGGTCTTTGTCTGTGGGAGGATTAGAACGATGTATAGTTCTAGAGTGGGAACAAACATACCCTCAACAATAGGCGCATATTCCAAAAATACCCCCTCGAGCTCATTGACAGTAAGAATTCTAATCCTTGGCTCCTCCTTTTCCTCTTCCACCACCTGTTCGATAGGCTTCTCTTCCTCGTCCTCGCTATAATACTCCTCGTTACCCTGCTTCGCCAACGCCGCCGAAAAGAACCGATAACTGATCCCCTCCTTCTCAAAGTAATCCGCCCACACACTCCTCTGCTCAGCTATCATCATATCCGCCTTATTCACAAGAAGCAGATTATTCTTCCTCTCGTCAACCTCCTTGACATACCTCTCTAAATCCTCACTACGGAACATGAGCGGGTTCCTGGCATCGACGATCTGAACGACAAGGTCACTCCTCTCGATAACTCGCCACAGCTGTCTCCAAACCTCAAGATTTCTCTCGAAGGGTGTCATGAGTAGGTCTTTTGTCTCCTGTAGCTCTGCAAGGCCCCGACGCCAGTGTAGGAAGGAGTCCTTCTCGCGGCGTTCCAATTCTACGGGTGTAGTTGTCGAGTCCCAATGTGGCCGGCGGGGAACAGTTAGTTGCTGCCTGTTTTGTCGGTGCTTGGTTTTTGCGGCCTTCTCTTCGTCGGCCGTTAGCAGGTATGAGTTTACTTGGTCTTTGTGGATGATCTTCATGTTGCTCATTTTTTCTGTCATATATTTAGCATCGTAACGTCAAAGCTTCAAAAAGATTAGCGGTGACATACCGGCCGCAAAATCCGTATCCGCCAATTCGGCGGTATTCAAGAACTCTAGCACATGAATCAGCATTCATTCTTCTTACTATCTTCCCTTCGCTTCTTTCCCCCTTCCCTCCGTCTTCCCACTGTGGTAGGAAATGAGATTGGAATAAAACAGACCATCAAGATCATTCTGCTGCGTAATACTCCGCATCTTATACCAATCCGCCTCATGCTTCTCTGTGGTATACAGCTGTGGAACCCATTAGCTGCTCTGTCTCCATATAACCACCGTTTTCACACTATCATTCTCACCATCTCAGACTGCCCCGAACTTGCCCCCCTCCCACCTCTCCCAGCCCCATTCCCTCGATGCTTGTTGTTTGTCTTATGTGCGCTTCCGCTCCTAGAGTTCATGAGCGCGCGGCCAAGGCCAACTTTGTTCTTACTTTCTGCAAGAACCATTGTGTTTGGTTGGTTTTTGTGTAGAGCTTTGGCTGATTGATCGGTTGGTTGGTTTGCGTTTGGGTGGAGGGGTAATTTCAACAAGTGAGTACTGGTACGGTGTGGTGGGGTTTCGTAGGTGTCGGTTGCAGCAGAGTAAAAATAGCGTGAGGGATGGAGTTCGCTCATCTGTAATAATCGCCGTCCCTTACTCCAAGACAAGTACCGGTGCAACCCAACTTAGCTTTTGTCAGCGACCTCTCCTCCGAGACCACCGACACACACAGAAGAGGATCAATAATCACGCATTCCAGCTTCAGCTTATTTCCATAGCACAGTATTCCCGGCTAGGAGGATAGCAATTACAAACCCTTCCTATCGATAACGCTCACACTACACCTCCAAACCCCCAAAATGCCAACAAAAAAGTGGATGTAAGTCCCGCCAGAATTACCCCTCCCCCATACCCCCACCTCACATCTCGACTAACCATACCAGCGACAAAAAAACCGCAACAAACTACCAACTCCGCTACCGTGCACAAACAGATCCCTTAATTCACGACGATCAAGCCAGCGATCTAGTCTTCACGCAAGTCACAGCACTCAATGCCTCTAGATCCACCCCCTCCGCCAGCTCGCCATCAAAAATCAAGACAACCACAGACCTAGCCCAAGAACTCTCCCTCCCGTCCACCAGCCTTCGCAAAAATGAGGGCGAAGCCGCGATGCATGGGGTGTACTACGATGACACGGAATACGACTACATGCAGCACATGCGGGACATTAACGACGAACAAGTGTACTTCGTAGACCCACAGGAGAAGTCCTCCCAAGGACAGAAAAAGAAAAAGAACAAGGTGAAGCTAGAAGATGCACTCCGTCTTCCCCAGGAGGTCCTCCCCTCGGAAGTTGAGGTTAAAAGGACCTATCAGGATATGCAAGACGTACCCGACGCACTCAGCGGGTTTCAACCGGACATGGACCCACGCTTGCGCGAAGTTTTGGAGGCCCTAGAGGACGAGGCATACGTCGACGACGACGAGGATGTATTCGGGGAGCTATCCAAGGGCGGTGAGGTGTCCCTGAGAGAATTCGAAGAAGAAGGGGAGGAAGATGGGTGGGAAAGTGATGTTACCGAAAAACCATCCAACCACTCACCACCCACAAGACAAGAAGAAAAGGAAGGCCATGAAGAGGAAGACTGGCACCGCGCTTTCAAAACCTTCAAAGACGACCAAAAAAAGCGAGGGAGGAAGGTCACGTTCGACAACGACTCCCTCGTAGACACCATGAGCTTTGGATCAACCACCTCTCTCGGTGGAACAATGAGCGTGTCGAGCCGTAGTCGTCGGAGAAAGAAGAAAGCCGGTACCGAGAGTTCTGGCTACTCTATGAGCAGTTCCGCGCTATTTAGAACAGAAGGGTTAACACTTTTGGATGATCGGTTCGATAAAGTATTCCTCACCTCTAGCCCGTAATAAATGCACTGGGATGTGTGACTGATAAAAATGGTGGATAGATTGAAGAAGAATACGCAGAGGAGGGAGAAGAAGAAGCCGACTTGATGCCCAATTCTAGCGTCGGGCTCCCAGAGACTAGACGGGATCTGGATTCGGTCCTGGATGAATTCCTGGAGGGGTACTCTGTTGGGAAGAAAGGTCGGGTTCGGCGGGGGAAGTATGGGTCTGGAATAGAGCAGTTGGATGAGATTAGAAGGGGGCTGGGGGGCGCGAGGATCGCTTCTTGATCGATCGTATGGCATTGATCATGATATGATAGAATGGTCATGGGCTGTTTCGAAACGGGTGTCGAGTGATGGGATTGTGATCCTTAGTCTCAATATTTGTAGCGTTACATAGGTTGTGAGTGCAAACTCGGCATGATACTTAGATTTGGCGTCTGGAACGGTTAGGCGGGGACCATATAAAAAAGTTGTTCAGCTCTTCTCTCTCTTTATATATCCGCTTCAATCGACAGACCTGCTCCATCCAAGTTCCTCCTTTTACACCATGAAAGCCAAAGATAAATAAATGCCCGGGAGGAGAGGAAGTAGGAGCAAAAGAGGATCCGCGAAATCAATGGCTTTACCGTTTCCTTATAAACAGGGAATCTGCAAAACGAAAATGACCACTATCAACCTTTTAAGGAATTCATACTAGAAACCAAAGGCCCCAGCGGACGTTCAATGTATACCAAATCCCATCCTCACCCAGCAGCAAACTACGCCCTCCAAACCCTCTTGACCGCTACACCCGTCCCCGTACCCAGCGTCAGCCAAACTCACCCAAACCAAACCGATACAAATGGAAGCAAGACGGATTGAACACAAACCCTCAGTAATCCCCACATCATTAGTCTCAAACTCGTACAGCCCCACAAGCACCAACAGCGTCGCGCCTTTGAGCGCCCACATAGTACCTTTCTTGAGGGTGGGGTACTTGCGCTGGGGGATGTAGTCGATAACCATGGATTCAAAGCCGATATGGGAGTGGATTACGATCGTAGCGCCGAGGATGGCGTCCATTACTGGGTTTATCGAACCGGCAGCGAAGGGGGCGACAGTCAAGGGGATGAGGGCTACAGAGATGAGCTTTGGAAGATGTTAGCAGGCGTGGAGAGGGAGAGGCGGAGGTTGGAGGTTGGAGGGGGGGGGACTACCCGCTCAAAAGACCAGTGGTAGGAGCCGTGCGCGGCGTTAGGATCAGGGACTTCGGCGGCGTCGTTTACTGCTTATTATTAGTACCAGCACAGAAGTCAAAGACGAGGGTAGCGAAGTAATACTAGTTCCCTGAATAACCTCTAAAACCAACGACCAATCCACCCCATCAGCACCCATCCACTCACCCACAACATTACGTTATAGGAGGAAGAAGAAAAACTCACGAGGCCCAGCCGGCAAAATCTTCCTCGAAGCACTTGTTTGAAACCCCTTCTTCGCCATTCCGGCCTGCCTTGAAATCCCCAAATTCTTCATTCCCATGCACTTAACAGCAGCGGAGGTGGTGGTCGTAACCGGCCGACTTAACCTAGGCATGATGGTCGTGGCGGTAGCGGTACGCAGTGATAATCTGAAAAGCGATGCCATGGTTTTCTGGCTCGTCGTGGTGCGAGGAGGTGGTGGGTGGAAGTTGAGGTTGAGGCGGAAAGTGGTTTGGCTCGTGATTTAGAGGATTCGGGTGTTGGGAGTTCTGCCGTGTGGCTGGAGACCTCGGGAGTCGAGGGGAGCCAATCGGGTGGGGAGATTAGTAAGTTAAGTTGAAGCTCTTCCCAAAAGCTTTGCAAGCCACGGTTGCTACGCCAGGCACGGGATTGACTGAGAGACTCCGTTTTTTGAGGTCTACAGCTCGAATACCGCACGGCAGAGAGAATCACTCTTTCTCATAAAACGCTTGTATTAGTACAATAGCAGTGTAAATTCAAATATGCCCAGTTCCGTCCCAAGCAAGCAAGCTACCACGCCAGACCACAACTCCCAGCCACAAATGAACCAGAACTTTTTATACAATTCTAGAACTGTTATCACACTATCATACAAGCAAGCACACCTGCTCCTACCCAAAGGCCGGCAAGCGAGCATCCTGGGTCCGATTGGCAAACGAAGGACCGCTCCGTCCTGCGACCGTTCCTGCTGTGGAAATGGCCTTCTCCCCGTTTCTAAACAGAAGGGAAACGGTCATTTGTATGGGGGAACGGAACGGAACCGTTGTATCTACTCAACAACCCAATTCCCCTCCTCCTTTCTCTGCACAACCTTCCTCGCGGGCAATTCCCAGCCAACCTCACTCCTGCCAATCGCCCCACCAATCCTCGGAATAACCCAGCACTCCCTCCTCCTCCCCATCGAGCCCTCGAGCACCTTCGGAGGAACAGATCCCAGCGGCTTGGAATAAGTAATCAATGGCGTCCCCTTTGCCAGCGTCGCCAAGTGCGTCCCCGCGACGGGCGTCAACGGCTTCATCCAAACTTTACCAGTTGACGAAGCGGACTTCTTCAGCTCGTTGTACACCAGGTACTCCGGGTATGAGGACTGCGATGCCAAAATTGAACTTGGGTGGATGTACACCGCTGGGTCCGGCGGTGCCTCGCCGTCTGCAGATCGCTGGAACGTGGAAGATGCGAAGAGCGTCATGTAGGGTACTTCCGTCACTTTTTTCGCCCTGTTCTTGCTAAATTTGTATGGTGAGTTTGGGAGGAGGTCTGCACGGATGGCGACTTGGTCTATGAAGCCGGCCGCCACGATTTGTTTTAGGGCTTTGACTTGCACCGTGGATGGTGGGGGTATTTTTGGGTTGAAGGACTCGAGCAGGTCTGGGTAATTCGTTTTGACAATCTTAGAGATTTGCTGGCGGAATTTGTGGGTTTCTCGTATGGCCTTTAGCCGAAGGAAGTTGCGCTCGCAGAAGTCTACAGGGCTCTTCTCGTACATGAACGCACAGACTGCAGATAAGAGTTTCAGAACATCGCTAGTAGGGTCTAGACTTGAGAAGGCCCGGTGAGCACGGGAGTACTCCTTCCGCCGCTTAGCTCGTTGTGTGTCCTCGAGCGCTGTTTCAGTATTTCCCAGTGCACCCCCGTCGTCTGCCTCTCCATTGATGTCTAGCTGGTGCTCTAGAATGAAAACGTCTCCAACAGATAAGGCCGCCACGATCGCAACGATGTATGGTAAACACCCATGTTGATGGCCGATGGCGAGGATCTTCGAGAGACGTGGTGGCAATGGGAAAAAATTCATGATTCTTCCTAGCTCTGTCAGGGTTCCTCTCGGATCAAGCGCCCCGAGGTATTGCAGAAGCTGTTGACGGGTTAGTCCCAATATCAAGTCAACACGTGTCAATAAAAATAGAAAGACTGACCCTTTCGGATTTTTGTAAACTCGGCCGGTCCGGCGCAGTGGGGAATGGGAAATTCACAATGGTGTCGATACTCATGCTCTTCATTTGTAAGACAATTCCTTGAACCTGTTAGCAAAACCCTAGAATCACAACCTATCACTCGAACGAACCTTCGATTGGCATCCGCAGGATCTCCGGCTCGGCAAACTCGGGGAAATCCCGTTCGTAGACCGCGGAGGAGTAAAGTCTGTAGCAGTGACCCGGGCCCGTTCTCCCAGAACGGCCAGCTCTCTGCGCAGCACTCGCCTTACTGACCCAACCGATGTCGAAACTCTGGACTCCGGTAGTCTTGTCGTAGTTGCGCTCCTTCGAGCGTCCGCAGTCAACCACGTATCGAATGCCGGGGATTGTTAGGGAAGTTTCCGCAACATTAGTCGCCAAAACGCAAATTCTTGACCCCTCCGGCGCCTCCTTGAATACTCTTGATTGCTCTTTAGTCGGGAGAAGTGAGTACAGTGGAAGAACGTGAAGCGGTGATTCGACGTCTTCGGCAGACATCTCCTCTCCAAGGTCATCATCGTTACCCAGATTAGAGCCTTCTTCTTCACTATCGTATGAGTCGAGCTTGGAGATATCCCCGAATTCCATATCTTCAGTTTCAACAGCCGCCTCACTAGCAGATATCTGGGCCGATAGTGGGGTGGAAGCAGAATTTGATCCCCCCTTCTCATCCTTGAATGGAAATGTCCCCCGCAGCCGCTTAAGCAAATGAATGATCTCATTCTGGCCGGTTAAGAAGACAAGAATTCCTACGACCACATATCAGCTCGCTCTTCGCCCTAGACAAGAAAAGTACTTACCACCAGGAGGAAGGCGCCGATGGATCTTGCAAACCTTATTGTAAATCTCTTCTGGGTACTCACTCACTGTGCGTCTAGAGAAGTGAATAGAAACCGGATGCTGCCTAGCCTCCACCTTAAGTAATGGCGGTGGCACAGGGAAAAGTCGTTGATTCTCCGTAAAATCCGACACTCGCAGAGTGGCAGACATAATAATTAACTTCAAGGGCTAAAGTAACCGTCAGTCACAACTCATCCAGGCCCGCCGCAAGCCCAAAAAAAAACACACCTTCGTCTCATCTTTCTCCGCCAACTCCTTCCTAAGCTTAAGCACGCGGCTCATAACCCCAATCAAGATATCCGTATTGATGCTCCTCTCGTGCGCCTCGTCAATAACAACGGCAGAATACTTCCTTAGTAAAAAGTCCTCGGAAAGCTCCCGGAGCAAGACTCCGTCAGTCATGTACTTGATTGCAGTATTTGACCCCGCAGTTCCCTCGAACCGGATCTGGTACGAGACCTTCTCCTTCCCTCCAGGGCCCAGCTCCTCGCCTACTCTGCTCGCCATGCTCACGGCCGCAACCCGACGCGGCTGTGTCACGCCTACTAAGCCAGGCGTAGGTGTGCCTGGCGACCCGTAGCCGGCTTCGTAGAGGAATTGCGGGACTTGAGTAGTTTTTCCACTACCGGTTTCACCGCATATGACTACACAGTCGTTCGCACTAATTGCTTCCATTATGCGCTGTTCTTCAGCTACTACAGGGAGGGCAAGACGGGTAGTCTGTATCTCTATAGGGCGCTGGACGGTTACAAAGGACGCCTGGGTTTATGTTAGCTCAATGCCTACGGAGACGACTTCAAATTATTATAGGTGTACCTTTTTGGCACCCCCGGGCGGAGATGGTAAGGGAGCGGGGGCCATTTTTGGTATTGCGACAACCTTGGGTTTTAGTTCTAGAAGATTTGGCATTGAGTACTCGGGTTCACCGCCGTTGAGGACTTGCTTTCGTTGAGCGAGAGCCCAGGCTTTGAAGGCATTTGCTCTCTCGGATTGGCCTCGTCGGAGATGGCTGACTGGTTTATCGCCTTCGTCCCCACCGTCTTCTTCCATTTCACTGCCTTCCTCTGAGCCATAACCCTCGCTACCCGAGCTCTCTACTTCGTCTTCATGTCCCTCGTCCTCTTCCCCAGACCCATTGGACCTGGCCTCCTCCTCCGCCGAATCACCATAATTGGATGTAGCGTCAATATCATCGGCGATGCCCCCCCATTCTCCCTCGTTATCATCTTCATCATCACCCTCCACACTCTCATCACTCCCATCCGAGTCGCCCTCATCCTCAGACCCACTTCCGCCAATCTCCCCCTCCATAACCCTAATCATCTCTATCAACCGTTCCTGTCGTGCCTGAACAGATTTCTTAACCCTCTTGATAATCGGAAAGCCATTCTCGTCCGTTTCTAATGGCCTCTTGAGTCCAGAGCCAACAGCAATCGCCGGGGCCACAGGCAGTTTCTCCGTAGCTCCCTTTTCGGCCCTAACGTCCATCTCCACTTTCACAGCCTCCTCCGGTTTCACCGTCGGCGGTATAGCCACCTCAAGTTCCGTAGGATCCCTAACAACCCTCTCCTCAAACACCACCTCCAAACTCTCCTTTCCTGCAACCCCAGCCTTAACTTCCCTCACTGCCCTTCGAACCCTCTCCTTCCTAGTCTCTCGTCCTCTTCCAAGCTCCCTCGTACTCATTAATAGCCCCGTATCCATCGAAGACGCACCCGCAGCTAACTTTGCCATTATCTCGGCTTTTTCCTCTTTCTTAAGTTTATTCTCCTGTAACCTCCAATTAATATCACGCCCGCAATAGACAGAGTCGCAGGAATGGGGGCATAAGTACAATATACTTATTAAACCTCTTCAATTTCTTCCCGGACATGCCGGGGTTTCCGGCTCTTGCCTCGGCGAGCAAGTCCGCCTTGCGCTCGCCGGCTTTCTGCCCTTTTGCCAAGGGGATTATTATTTCTACATTAGAGTCCGACGGCGCCGCAGCCGGTGGTGGTGCAGCTCCGCTGGTGCTGTTGTCGGCATTGCGGTGAGGCTTTGGCCTATGCCGTTGTTTGCGGTCGCGGGTCGGTTTGTATTTTGATGGCATTGTAAGGGGAGGTTTGCCCCCGGGAGGGATTTGGTGGTGTATTTGTTTGCTGGTGGATTACCTGTGATTGTTGGTGGGGGCTTTATAACAATTTAATTTGTATCATACCGTGTAATATCGCACCCGGGTGTGGAAAAAAGTCTGTCCAACTTGTGGCGCTGTGGCTGGAGCAAATACTGTTCTCTGAGTGGCCGAGATGAGTCAGGAGCCAATAAGGAAGGCTTCGACAGACTTAACCACAACCCTCTGTCCGTGGAACAGTAGCTATTCCACGATACGTGCTGTACTCGGGCGCAAATTAAAGATCCGGAAAAAGTGACAAATAAAATGTGCGTAAAACAGTCACGGGGTATGTCTAGATTATCAGATAAGTTACAATTCAGGGTAAATCATCCTTAAATCCTGATGCCCTAATTATTCAAGTCCGCATCCCATCCAGTTGTTCCCACCTTAGGCCCTGCTTGTTTGTTCATGTGACAATAAAAAAAAACACCTTCTTAATAATATCTAAATCTGAAATAGCAGATAACAAACGAGAAAATTACTATGATATCAGATGTTTTCTCAATACTGTTTAAAAGAAACATAAATGAATAATATCTACATGTTCAATAGTAAGAAAAATTAAGATATATAACTTATTATATTAATTGTTTCACTTATATTTTGTGATAATATTCTACTATTTTTAGGCTTTTAATTTACCTTCCATTTAACTCAATAGGCAGAAGAGTATAACCATCTTATTACAGCATAAATATTCTTTTTAAAGTTAGTCCAGTTTACATATTATGATTATTAAAAAATTATATAATAAAATTATTATTATCATTGTGTCTCCCCTTCTCAAAAAGCAGCATTTTTTAGTAAAAAAGAGGGTTGGAAAAAAAAAGATAAACAAATTGCAAGTTCAAGTTCTGTCTTATGATCAATCTTATTACAATTCTAGTACTTAATAGCAAATGACAAGTTGGTTCAACTTAAATTTATATGTAAGATGTTCTTTAGCATACTAGTATTTAATAAGCAGCAGACAGCAATGAGTTAAATCTTCTTGCAGCAGATACTTGTACAAACCCTCAAGGTCTTGAAGGATAGATTGCTAGTATTACTAACGCGAATCTCTTTTTCTTTTCCTGCTTTCCCTTTTCACCACCGAATATCATACTTGTATGATATGATACGATACCCCTACACCTCAACCAGATAAGTTCGCCAAGGCGCTAGTACTAGTGCTAGCACCGCATTGGGGATTCGTCCTTGAGCCTCAGGTAGAAATTACATCTGTGGGTTAGGGGTTGTCTTCATCCTCGAGAAACGAGAAAATTCTGATTCAAGCAAACGGATTTTGGCCGAGATAAGATCCAGTATTAGTATCGTGTGTATTTTTCATTAGACCCAGGATAACAAGGTATATACGGTATCGATAAAGGAATTAAGTTAAACTAATCCAGCAGGTGTCCTGGACTTCACCTCCCCTTTCATCCCCTTCCCTTTGTTTTCTCTAAGAATAGACGCCGTTATCCACCTATCTGCCAGCCTACAAAGAAGAAAACCGAAATAAAAAACACAATCTTACACGAATTTAAAAAAATAATATATATAAAAAAGCCCGTCATGATAATTTGTGTCATAACTCACCCCTCTTCTTCCCATTTTCCTATAATACGTGCCTCATCCACAATCCACCATAACGCAAATATGTTACGCCCCTTAACTTATACCCGCCGACATCCGCAATCAAGGACCACCCACCCGCTCGCTGGAGCTCGAAGGTCAAATGGAATGCGTAAGATAATACGCCGGACAAGGGAGGAGAAACTAGTAGCAAGGTAGAGAAAGAATAAACAGAAAACCAGATCCGTATTTTAATCCAACCCCGTAACATACCGATTTTTTTTAAAAAAGCTAGCTATGATCATAGTAAAGGGAAGGAAAAGAAATTTTGTTATCGTACAGTTTATGGTATGAATGCATTTCGGAAAACTCGACTACCCTTCCTGATCGTTAGGTGCAGCAGCGAAAAACACAATGATAGGGCGCAGGACTCTGATAAACAGAGACAGTGGACCGAGTTAGGCCGAAAGGCCCTTTTTCTGATCGACGGGTGGCTTTGCACCGTTGACGGCGGGATTGACCTCCTTGATCGGTTCGATATCACTCATGGTAACATCTTCGGTGTCCTTTTTACGTATTCCATTAGACTTGACGCCATTGCCGTGAGGAACTGGAGTATGGGTCGGAGTAGGTTCTCCTCCGGCGACACGAACGATTTGGTGAGCTTTGCTTGGAGATACAACACCATTATTCCCGGCAGCGGGTGAAGCATCATCAGCCGAACCAGGAGCCTTAGGAATTTTGAATATGATCTTAAGAGACTTTCTCGGGGTATCCTTATCTTCCGCTTCATCTGGTCCAGATCCCCAGCCAACCTCATCTTCAGAGTCCTCTTGTTCATCATCCCCTTCATCATCCTTATCGTCATTCTTGTGCACGACGACGCCGACAAGTGGAAGTCCACGAATACTGTAATCCCCATTTTCGCTTCCAAAGGGAGTACCACGGCTCCCAGTGGCAGTCCCATTGCTGCCATTGATTTTTACTTCGCCATAATCACCGGTGACCGGTTTGCGGATCTGCCTTCCAGACGCAGTGAATATTGGGGCTTCAGGCTGCGGTTGCAGCTGTGGGGCAGGAGATCCCTTGTTGGAACGTCCACTGCGCCTAGAACGATTGTCATCCTGCTCAGACGTCTCTTTTGCACCCTCTTCGTCGGTAGAGAAATTATATCTGATACGCTTTCCACGAGTACGGCCTTCATAGAGTGAGACTCCACTAGGTTGATTGAAAAATGCCTTTCTAGAAGCACGATACTCTCGTTTCTTGCGCTTCTATTGATCATATGTTAGCATTTGTATAAGCACAGGACGCAAATCGTGCATACAGTTTCGCCTTCCTCAAAGCGAGGTATGGCACTGATAATCTTCTCCTTCAAAGCCAATGCATGTTTAGAACCATCCTCTTCCTCAAGCTCTTTGGCGACTGTCTGAATCTCCTCGATAGTACCGGCGACGGAAATCCAAGTATGAGTCTTCAAAGCAGGATTGGATTCCCTGTAAAGTCTAAAGGGGGTATCGTCTGTTCCTCGTTGGTTAGTCCGGATCCGGGGAAAAATAATATGAGAGCAATCCCGAACCTCTTCCTTCAATCAACCAATATCTGCGCTTATCCGCATCTCTGCCCCATGGTTGAACAGATAATGGTACATTCAGATCATCGTCGCGTCGGCTACCCTTGTAAGAATCGTTGATGATACCGCGAATGACCTCAGAGGAACTCAAACTCCAATGGATCAATGCCTCAAGAACCTCCAACTAAACCATCATACCACCTCATCAGTTCCGTTCCTGGAGATAACGATCGTATTCGGAGACTAAAGAATGGTACTCACACGTTGAGCTGTATCCAGATCACCAAAAGACTTGTTACCGGAGAACGGGCTCTTCCCCTCCCAAGATGCAGGCCATTGATTCCGATGTGCGTTGGCCGCTTCTTCCAAGGCACGTTGGTTATGGCCACGCCTATAATGAAAAAAGTCCCACGAATTAGAACAAACTACCATTCACCCCATCACCGCACTCCAAAGAAGATCTGTGCGCAGGCTACCCGCCCGTTGCATAGGACGAAATAAATAAATAAATAAATAAATAAAAGGCATGAACATAACCAAAGAGAAATGAAAAAGCGCTGCATAGGAAAGAAGAAAGAAAAAACTCACTCAACCGGCTTCTTCCTATTCAATACCAAGCTCAAAAGTTTGCAAAGGAGTTGCTCAACCTGTTCGGATGGAGTAGAATCCACGATTCCACGCTCAATGTCTTGACAACCTAGATTGGGAACGCCCTTGAACGCGTCGGCAAACCGAGAACGAAACATGACGATAAACGCCAGTTCTGGCGAATCTGCGAGTGTAGGTACATGGGGTGGCTCCTTCTTTTTGGCTTTGCGCGGAGGGGTCGAGGCTTTGCGGACGAAAGGTAGTTTTTGCTGCTGCTTTCCCTTTACATTCTTCTTAGTAGTAGGCTTCGTTCTTGATACCGCCTTTCCTTTTCCTTTGGTAACTGCTGCTGCTGCGACGGGGCTGGGAGGGCTAATCTCGTCATCACTGGCGGGGGGTGAGGAGAGAAGCGAAGAGAGGGGCGAGTCCAGTCCAGAACTCATGATTTCGAGAGAAAAAAATGCAACTCTAGGTAGGCTTAGTGCTTGCAGCAATGCTCCTAGGCAAAGATGCGTACGATTTCGTACGATTCTGCGCAATGTGGTGGTGGTGGCTGCAAGAAGAAGACTCAGAAGGTGGGAGTTGGGAGTTGGGTGAGGTTCACGCGGAGGGAAGTGGATGTGTGTGCAAGCAGGAGCAGGGACGACAAGAACGAAGAGGAGCGATGACAACACCGCTGACACCCAAGAGGGGCAAGCAATAAGGGCACAGGCCTAATTATACTGTACACATTACAGAAGATCGGAGCCACATATATATAAAGCTTGGGCCAGCACATCAGCTAACCTTATTCCTAACTTCTATACAAAAAATATCATTCATCCACGAAGGAAACATTCTATGCAAGAAAGCTCCTAACTTTCGTTCTCTTGGAACTCATATTCCTGGTCTTTCAGCTTTCCCAAGCCCCACAGCCAAGTCACGAACGATCCAGTAGAGCTTCAAGTGCCTTGCTGGCACCAAACTCCAATCTCGCCCCGTAACTCTTCCTAAACAACTCTTACAACCAGGGCAAAGACCCTCGCGCAATCCATGGTTGCTGGGCCGACCGACCAGATAATTGTATGCGAAGCCGAGAGTGATCCATACATCAACCAAAACCGAACCAAAGGTCTCCTATTCCCATACCTAAAGCCACCCCACCTATGGAAAAAAACACCAGTCAGCCATCCCGAGAAGCAACATACCAAAATAGGACGGTTGTGCAAAACCCCACAGCACGCCGTCCACCCCCAAAAAATCACCACGGCAAAAACTCCTAGGAACAAAAGCATGAATCAAAGAAAATGATGGCACCGAAAATGGGTTCTGTTTGAAGAGAGAGAGAGAAAGCTCCGAGCCGTGAAAAATATTTAGCAGCCGCCCCTCAATTGACCATGTCAATCGAAAACAGCCAACGAGTAACAGCAGCTGCAACAACGAAAGGACCCGGAAACACAGGGCTATTTCCAGGAATTCTTAACAGACCCGAAATCGCAGAGCAGTCCAGAGGAGGGCGTTCACCACGGGTCAGGGACGGCAATCCCTCAATCAACCCGAGCAGGGCAGAGCAAGGCGGAAATTTTTGCTGTCACCACAATCCACCAAGCAACCCCCACAGCCCAATCAAATGAGCTTCACAAACTCCTGTCGTAACTTCTTGAGTTTTTCGGTTGATTGCGCATCTGTGCGACGAGTCTTGCGAACTTGCCGTACCTTGCGACGACGGAAACACTCAGAGGGGGGGGAGGTTGGAGGTAATGTTTTTGAGGAGATGTAAACGTTGTAACCACATTGAGGGAAACGAACCGGGCGGAGGATTATAAACTTGAGGCTGAGGTGACAGCAAATCGGTGGTAAAGAGGCTTCTCAAAGACCGAACAGTCAGTAACACCTAAGGGCCATAACAAAAACGCATTCGAAGTAGTGAGTAAACATGCAAAGACAATCCCCTGACGACAGGATGTCGAAAGGGTTGTAGCGAAAGACCGGAAAACTAAAGTATCGATCAGGGGGTATTGATGGCAATTTTACGGTTGAGTTGGCCAGGATTGCCAATGCACGAGGTTGCGTCAAATGGTGAGCCGAGAGCGTGTAGGCCACGATCGTAGGTGAGGGGGATGAAAGAGGTTGGAGGATCTCCTTGGCGATTTTAGGAGTTACTGTGGCGGAGCGAGAAAATCTGTCGGGGGTTGTCAGCCACAGAATATCACGGGACGAGCTAAGTTTGGTAACAGTATCATACTGCCAGTAAGTATAACGAGTGATATCCTATGAGAAACGTCTTGCTGCTTTTGAATACTGTTTTTAAAAGTTCCCGATAGCGTGAATTTAATTCCTCAGGGGTGGGAATTAAAATTCCAAGCAACAGATTTTCTTAAAAAACCTAATTGGGATTCGGTCATTCATTACATCTCAAGGGAGACTAGGGGAGGGGATACACAAACCATATCACGCCTGAATACCAGGGTCGCTCCGTCAACATTCCTAATGAACGGCATTCTCTGGTGCTCAACCAAGCCTATTGATTGTAAAAGAGAAGAAATTTCGTGATTTTCCATCTGCTAGAGGGGGTATTTGCGGCGGTTTGACTGACCCAACGGTGTTCATGGGTTAGCTCCCCCGAGGCATGGGAAATTCTCTATTCGAGGGCAACCCGGTAAGCGTGCGTGAGTGCAAGCAAGCGAACGGTATCCTAATAGACAGCTTGAAATTTATCCCATTGTTAAACAGCCCTAGGGTTGCAGAAAAAAATCTCGCAGCCCTTAGTCTATTTTTCAGGGTCAATTACCAACACAACTCGGGCGATAAGGGCAATTTTTAGCCCAGCGCAATGTCTCCTATCATATCATAGCTTGGGCGATCGAATCTGCTCTCGAGCTCCTTACATAAACCAGTCCACAATACCGGTATATCACTCGGTTCAGAGTGTTGGGTCTAGGCTCATTGATGTGGCCGGTCCTGCTGTCTAACGTCGTAAGTCATGCCCCGAATGTTTACTCAGGAGTCGCCTGGGGGAATACAAAATAGTTACTCGAGCAAGTTAGAAAAAGGATTAGGGTTGTGCTGCCCACCAATGAAAAAGTCTTTAATTCACGATCCTGGCATGCACCACTATTCTTTACATTGGAGATTTGTGACTGGTAAAAAAAACAGCATCAGCATCAACCAGAACTCGGAAAAGTACTGTCTGTTTTTTCAATGTCTTTATTCAACCAGTCTGTTCTGAGGTTGGGGAGGGGGTTGGCACATTTTGACAGCCTGATATAGTATGTCTGCTCGAGTGCAATATTTTGTGGCGCCTCTGATTGAGTCTGATATGATATGAGTATGGTACATGACACTGTATCTCCCAATGCTGGGGGAGACAGTAGATTCGGGGCATTGCCAGCGCGCTGGAATCCAGTTTTCAAGCAGTTCGCTGGGCCGACGAAGCTTAAGTTACCCAACCTGGCCCTAGCGCCAAAACGCAGGCAACATAGAAGCCAAGACCAACCGGCCTTGCACATGCCCCGTCCATGGTTAGCACTTCTAAACGACGTCATACAATGGAAAGAGTGAAGCGGGGACCCCCTCCGACCACCGCAGGGCCGCCCCGGCTACCAAAACTCGATGGTGGACATAACCCATGACAAACCTGCTCCGGCGCCTTGCCTCCGTGAGTCGTGATGTTAAAATGCTCTTTCCTGGTACGATACTGCACCCACGTCTCTTCTCCTCATCTCCTTAGATCCCCCAGCCCCTCTTCCGTTCTCCGGATCTTTCCCCTTCTAGCGGACCGCACTGACAGGAAACGAATGCAGCTGTGCCCGGCTAGAGTTAGCGTCAGCCAGTCTACGAAGAAGAGGCGGTTCGCCCTATCATGGCTTACCATTCGAAAACTAATTCTCCAGGAAGAGAACATGGGGGGTATGAACCTATTCATAAGTTCGCTCGCTTGCAATTCGCAATTACCACGATACTGATATTCTTGCCATAGACCGCAGTCATATGATTGGGCCCACATGTCGAATACCGGATTTTTCGCCCGTCTCGTGCTTCCGTTCCTCTCGACTGAGTACAGGACAGACATGACGATACACTGTCTGTTAAAGCCGTTTCGAAGTGCGCTGGCTTCGGAAGACGAGCTACAGCATCAGGCTGAGGAAACGGACCGCCTGTTTGGCGTTCCACATAACAGCCAATGGGGCCCTCCGGAAATGAAACGACATTTCAGCCTCGAAGCTTTCTTCTCCTTATGTACGCTCTTCTAGCACCTGAACTGGGCTGGGCGGAACTGACCAAGGCTATCTGTATAGATTATGCCCACTTCCACAGGGCGGCACCCCTCCTGTTCTGTCATCTCCGCAAAGACGTCTTCAAGCTAGATGAAGAGCATTACCAGAGCCAGTTCACAAAGAAACTTCGCCCGGTAGATGGACTAGGCTTTAGTGGCTCCCTGTTCTTCTATTCGGATGATGAGAGCTTTATTGTAAAGTCCATTGGCCGAAGATTCGAGTACGCATTTTTGTACAGCACCCTCATGCATCCACTAGGTAAGTACTACCGCGAGAACCCGGGCACACTGCTCTCGGAAATCACCGATGTGTTATATACCTTTGACTACAGGCTTGGTGGGTGTATGGGTGTTTCACCATCACATTATATCGTTATGGCAAATGTGCTCGAGGGGTTGGACAAGGGAGAGGGATGCAAGAAGTGGGATTTGAAGCCTCAGGGATTCTTTGAGCCTACAAGGGACTTAGTGCCAGATGATATGAAGACCGAGGCGGCGAAGAGTGGTTTGGCAGATGAGTTGAATGAAAAAATCACCCTGACCAGGAAGAAAAAAGCAGATTTGATGCATGCCCTCCTAGTTTTTGTCTGTTCACACCACCTCGCATTGGGAGCTGATTGTTTGATAGGAGCATCTTGGAGACGGACACCGCCTTCCTAGAAAGAATGGAAGTAATAGACTATTCTGTCCTCCTCGGCCGCTACCCAATCTCTCTGTTTCATGGGAAAACTGATACCAGCAAAGGCCGCGATGCCTTCGCTCTGCCAGAACAGGGCAAAACGGACTTTGTTCGTGGTGTTGTCAGTGCAGATGGAAGATGGGTTTACAAATTGTGTGTTTTGGATTTCTTCTGGAACGTCAAACAATTACATCCGAAGATCATCAAAGCTGCTGGAGCAGCGCTCCCAGAACAGACGATAACAGCGGAACCGGAGAGGTATAGGGAGGAATTCTTGAAGTATGCTCCTTGAGACTTTGTGGAAAATTGGGTGATTGCTAATACCAATGGTTTAGGATGATGGACGGGTATATCGTGACTTTTGACGATGACGACGGCGAACAGAGGCCTGAATAGCGGCCTCGTGGATGTGATTGGAGCTTTTAGGTTTTTGGTTGTAAATTGGTCGTCATCGGGGGGGGGTGGTTGGCGAGTTTGTTTATATCGTAGTCACCTCATCCTAAAGTCGGGTCGTGCCCCTCCTGTATACTGTACCGGTCTATCATGATCTTCAAATGTCCAATTTATGCATTGTATATTATCACATTGGAACAAACATGAACCCGCTTTTTGGTGGTCGTCTCGGGCGGGTGAATCCCCGTGGAGGCGAGACTACAGTGTTTGTTCAAGCATTGCGGTGACAGCAACGACAAGCTTCTCGGACGGAGCCCCTCGCCCTGGCAGTGATCTTGACTGCCTGGTCCCGGGCGAGGGGTAACCACGGGAAAAGAAGTGCATCACTCCCCCCGCTCATGTTACCAAGCACACCTATGATACCACCAATTCTCACGATCTGGGTTGCTCAAAAACCCCGCCGTACCACGGAAATATCCACTGGTATCATACAATATGCTATGGTGATGCGGAGACTTGACACTTAGGGTTAGGGTTACTACCATCTCCCGTGGGGAGCTTTTGCTTTTTCCACTCCACTTCGCTTCAAGCTCCTCGTGAGGAGTTTTCGTTGGTTGAGTGAGGATGGGGAAGTGAAAAAAAGAAAAGAAAGAGAGTGATGGGGGAAGATGGCTGGTTGGCTGGCTACGACGGTACTTGTAGGGCATGGAGCAGCTACCGTATTCCAACGGCAGGCAGGTACAAGTACGGTACCGGTCCTCAAAACAGGCAGTTGCCGTAGGACAGGGCATTCTCAGCTTGTGGGAACGCAACTCAAAGCAAGCTACCGTAGGGTGGTAGGGTGCCAAAAGCCTGAATTCGTTGGGGCGGGTACGGTATGGTATGGCAGGTGCCGTATCATACCGTATGCAGTGGGAGGAATAAAGATGGGGGAAAAGGGCTTCGTTTGCGGTGGCGCCTATACTGTAATAAGCTCTGAATGGAATCACAGCACCGGTATCATAGTTGTGCTTGTACTGGTTCTGGCACAGTGCGAAATTCAGGAACGATACGGGTGTCGTATCTTGAGCGTTGATGGATGGATGGATGGGAGGGAGAGGAGTGTAAGGGGCGGGTTTGGTTCGTTTTTATTTATTGTGGTATCATATCAGTACCGGTACTTGTACTTGATGCGGGGGGAAGATCACGGTATCGTTACGGTGGATTGTGCAATCGGAGCAGGGTGACAGGGTGAGGGGGTTTGTCTTCTTTGAATCTGGGTCTGGGCTCTGGCGGGTAACTTGCTGTCAAAGAGGAGCGGGCCATGGTGGTTTTTGGATCACTGCCCTTCTTGGAGATGGCCATTTTATCATTTGGAGGGGGGTTGTACTAGTATAATAATAATATTATGATGTGTGTTTTTCTCTTCAGATGTCACGATGATTTATAGAGGGAAGCTGAAGGGGGAAGACTGGAGGGGAGGGATGTTTTGGGTTGCGGCTCTGCACGTTCCCAGTGACAAGCAGCGGCCCTGGCTCGGGAGCGCAGAGGAGGAGTCGCCTTTTTGAATATGGATAAACTAATAGCCAGTGCTGTGGCGACGGGCTGCAGAAAATTGAATCTCTCCTCCCCCCCGGTTCGTCCATCAATCCATCATCCTTGGACCATCCATCTTGTGGAGATCCCCTCCAGCGGCCATTTTTCTTTTATTTTTTCCTTTTCCTTTTTTTCTTCGTCTCTTTTTATTTTTATTTTTTTAATCCTGGGTGGAGGAGAAGAGAGGGAAAAAAAAGGTGGATCTCGTTAAACTTGCGACCCGCTGGATTCTTTTTCTCATTTTTCTCTTCCTTTCTTTCCCTTTAGTCTAGGATAATAAACATCGTTTTCGTCCTCTCCTTCTCCAGTTTTTCTTATACTATACCTTATTCTGCGTCGCTAGAAGAAATAATTGGCCCAATTAATTTGACACCCCATCATCATTAGCCATCAGCGTCACTTCATCGTCGTCGCCGTCGTCACGCTTTATTCCGCATCCAGTATCAGGTCTGCTGCCACTTGTGCAGTCTTCGGATAGAGGGGGGAAGAGAAAGGTTCCTCTCATCGTCCATCTATCTGCTCGTGTTCACTCACGCACCCCCCCCCCCTCCCTTCTCTTCTGCGACTTCGAGGCATCGTACTAGTATATATATATATATTTCATATATACCTGGGAGTCTTCAGGTAGCTTCACCTCCGAATTCCGACCTCTACTGCTACCACTACCGTTAATACCGGTACTTATACCGTTACTATCCTCACTACAGCGGGAGTGTTATTTACTGCTGCCCGTCGCCGTCGCAGCACCACTCCCCTTCCCATCGCCCCCCCCCCCCCCCGCTCCCCGCCGTTCCCCTCCAGCTTCCCCAATCCATCGGTCCGCTTTCAGTAGTTTTCGTCGCTCTTCTGCTGCTTGTACCGTACTCCATCGGCTACCCTATCTGTTGCTACTACTTACAACTATAACTACCTCTTTTATTTATATTTATTTTATTACTTTTTTTCACCCTTCTATAACCTGCTTGTTTTTTGTTTGGAGAAAGAAAAAAAAAAACCTCTAACTTCAAGCTAGCGGCTTTACTTGACCTGTGAAACACGGCTAGTCCCTTTCGCCGCGATCAACAGGTCCTCCTCCGGTTTGGCTCGGTGGTTGGTGGATTGCTGTGGTTAGGTTCCTGGTAACTTTGTTGCCATTTTTGTGTTGGATTCGTTCCATGGGGGGGAAGGGTATCGCGCATTCTGAAAATCCCATAATCAATCATGTCGGGCAGCCAGCAACACTCCCCTTACAATCCCAATCCCTCTCCCGGCTTGCCCTACCGAGCCTCCTTTCCCCCAACTGAGCAGCATCATCATCCTCCGCTCCCGAATTCTGCTCACTACCCGAACCCCTCCATTCTACCCCAGCAGACCCATCAGCAGTTCGCGACTAACGGTCGTTCCGGGCCTGCTGTTTCGTTACCTCCTCTGGCGACAAGTGCTCCATACATTACTCGCTCTGGCTACTATGATCCTGTAGAATCCCGTCCCTCTGATATGAGTTCTGGTTGGAGCCAGTCTACCACCAGTACAACTAATATTGCTGCTACCACATACGAAAGGGGGCCCTCGACACAATCTCAAACGGTATGTAGTCTTTTTTTATTTTATTTCTACCTTTGACAGAATTTTCTTTCCCCTTGTTCCGAAATTATATGGGGTGTTGTAGCTCTTTTGCCCTTTTTTTCCTTTTCTTTCTTTTCATTAGAACCGAGACCTGGTCTCGGCGAATTGGGTATTTTTTGAGTATCCCTTTCCTTTATCCCTCATTGGGGGTTAGGGTTTTCACAAACCTTTTCTCCTTTCCTCATTGTTTTGTGTGTGAGAAGACTGTTTTGTTTTCCGTTTATTTCTTTTCAGCTTTTGCCCTGGTTTGTCTGTGGGGGGGGTCAATACTATGACTGCGACTGCGCTACGTGTGTGCTAACCTGCACAATAATATTTACAGAGTCGTGATCAGCGCTACAGCTTCAGCGGCGAATCCACAGTCGGAGGAACACAATCCCCCATCCATCCTATCGATCCAAATTCAAGGCGGAGCTATCCTCTTCCTTCACCCACCTCAGCATCCAGTATTCATCATACAACTACGGAGTTGAGATCATCGATGGGTCCTGGCGCGCTACGTTCAGATTACGCGGCCGGACCTAACTCACCGACAGCAACGGTAAGCTTCGCGTCTAAACGCACGTCAATTCTACATTCTTTGAACTTGACAACTCATGAATTACACTTAGAAAGCCACCCCTGCGCGCCGAGGTGGCGCAATGTCTATATCTGCCCTTCTTAGCAACACCGACGAGCCTTCCACTGACACAACCACCCCAAAAAACATCCCCCGACTGACACAACCGACCAAACGCCGTTCACCAGACCGAGACTCAAACAACACCAGTCCAGCCATGTCGAGAGCAAGCTTACGGCAAGCTCCCCCCGCTAAACCGGCTACTACTTCGGCAAGCTCCTTTCGTTCAGGGGACGCGGATGCTACGGATACAGAGCTGGGTTTTAGCAATCACGGTGGCAGTGGAGGGAAGAACGGCTCCTTTCGTGGATTTAGGTATCACGATTCTGTCAACCTCCTCACTGATGATCCGGATAAAACAGATAGCGAACTGGATGATGGTGGCTTTGCACACGAGCGGGCTGAATATTTAAAGAAAATCCGGAAACGCCGTTTTGAGGTGGAGGGACGGGAGAATGAGAACCGGAAGGTAGGACTTCACTTTGATGCCCTCTAGATGGCAGATACTGACTAAGGTAGCGTCGGCGTGTCGTTTTTCAAAATCATCTTCACGACCAATTTCACTCTCATGCCAAATCTTCTCGTGAACGCGCCCACAATCAGTTCTATGACGATGCTATGGAACAGGTGATGAGGCGGGAGGAGGAGGACGAGAAGGAGCGCAAAAAAGAGCAGCAGCGCAAACGCCGACGGGAGAAGGCTGAGGTTGAGAAGAAGTTCAGGGCGGAAACCGCTGCCAAGGCTGCCGTTGAAGCTGCTGAACGAGAGGCTGCTGAGAAGCATGTGAGGGATGAGATTGCTAGGCAGCGCTCAGCAGAGAGAGCTGCCAGAGATGGACTTGATGGGGCGCTCGGCTTAGGTCTGGATATGCACGACTCAGATGCTAGTGGGCCTCCTATGGTGATTGCCGATGAAGGGGGGAGGAAGCGGAAACCTGGCAGGAAGAGGCAGCCCAAAGAAATCAAGGAGGTGCCCGAGGTTAAAGAAGTGAAGGAGTTGAAGCCGGTCGTCAAAGAGCCACCGGCACAAGAAGTTTATGTACCACATGTTTCAAAGAGCTATAACCAAATATTCGACCAAATCTGGAAAGATATCGCCAGGCGGGACATTCCGAAGGTTTACAGAGTCCAACAAACTTCTTTGGCCACAAAACAATCGAATCTCAGAAAGACTGCCCAGCTAGCAGCCAAAGAAGCTCAGCGTTGGAAGCTTCGCACCAACAAAAATGTTAAGGATACGCAGGCTCGAGCTAAGAGGTGTATGCGTGAGATGATGACGTTCTGGAAGCGTAATGAACGCGAAGAGCGGGACTCACGGCGTCGTGCAGAGAAGGAGGCTTTGGAACATGCGAAGCGGGAAGAAGAGAATAGGGAAGCCAAACGGCAGGCGAGAAAGCTGAACTTCTTGATCTCGCAAACCGAACTCTACTCCCATTTCATCGGAAGGAAGATTAAAACGGATGAGGTTGAGCGGTCGACAGATTCTGTAGGAGTAGACGTTGCTGCAGAGATTCCGACTAATCCCAATGCGCCTACCATAATTCCTGGGCAGGAGAACGGTAAGCCCGGGAAGCCTGTGAGGAGTTTCAACGATCTTGACTTTGATGCCGAGGATGATGACACTCTACATCAAGTCGCGATTAACAATGCCCAGCATGCTATTCAAGCGGCACAGGATACCGCTCGTGCGTTCAATGCTCCAGAGGCCGGGGAAGGCAAGACCGATCTCGGAAATGTCAACCTTGATGAAGGCGAAATGAATTTCCAGAACCCCACCAGTTTGGGGGATATTGATATCGAACAGCCGAAGTTGCTTTCTTGTCAGCTAAAGGAGTACCAATTGAAGGGGTTGAACTGGCTTTGCAATCTTTATGAGCAGGGTATCAATGGGATTCTCGCGGACGAAATGGGTCTTGGAAAGACTGTGCAGTCGATCTCGGTCATGGCGTACCTTGCAGAAACTCACAATATCTGGGGGCCTTTCTTGGTTATCGCCCCTGCTTCTACCTTACACAATTGGCAGCAGGAGATTGCACGCTTCGTCCCCCAGTTCAAGATTCTCCCATATTGGGGCAGTGGAAAGGACAGGAAGGTTCTCAGGAAATTTTGGGATCGCAAGCAACTCACGTACACCAAGGATTCCCCGTTCCATGTTCTCATCACTTCTTACCAGCTAGTTGTCCAGGACACACAGTACTTCCAGAGGATGAGGTGGCAGTACATGATTCTGGATGAAGCACAGGCAATTAAGAGCTCTACAAGTTCTCGATGGAAGGCACTTCTTGGGTTTCACTGTAGGAATAGGCTTCTATTAACGGGTACCCCAATTCAGAACTCTATGCAAGGTTGGTTTCTCCCTTCTCTACTGCGCCCGGATTACTATCTAAAACCCCATAGAACTATGGGCCCTTCTTCATTTCATTATGCCCAGTCTTTTCGACTCCCATGATGAATTCAGCGAATGGTTCTCTAAGGACATCGAGAGCCATGCACAGAGCAACACCCAACTCAATGAAGCGCAACTTCGCCGCCTGCATATGATTCTCAAGCCCTTTATGTTACGGCGTATCAAGAAACATGTTCAGAAGGAGCTTGGTGACAAAATTGAGCTTGACGTTCAATGCGAGTTGACCTACCGCCAGAGGGCGCTGTACAAAGGCCTGCGCGACAAGATTAGTATTATGGATATTATTGAGAAGGCTGCCTCCGGAGCGGATGAAAATAATGCGACATTAATGAACCTCGTGATGCAGTTCAGAAAAGTATGCAATCACCCGGATCTGTTTGAGAGAGCTGAAACAAGCTCGCCTTTTGCATTTTCGAGATGGGCGGAGACCGCCTCATTTTTGCGGGAGGGTTCGAAGGTTGATGTTTCTTACACGGCTAGAAATGTGATAGACTATGAGGTCCCGGCATTGGTTTATAGAGAGGGAGGTAGATTGGAAGTACCGGGACCCGACTCGGAAGCTGGAATTAGGAATTTCATACTCAACAATATGTGGAATATCTGGAAACCGGATCGGATAAGGGAATCAACAAGAAAGCCGAATAGTTTGTTCTCTTGGCTTCGTTTTGCTGATGCATCACCCGGTGAGGTGTGGAAGGCTTTCCGTCAGGGCGAGTTTGATAGAGCGTTGGGGTTGCAAACACGAAGAAAACTTTCACGGTTTGCTGTACCTTACGACAACGATGACCCCTATGTTCCTTCTCATGCAATGTTCTTGATTTCGGAGCTTGCAGATAAGAAGGAGGTTGCAGAGGTTGCTACCGAAGGTTGTCTCGCGGACCTGATGAATGTATCGCGAACCTACTTCCGTGACAAGATGATGCACCGTTTAGAGCCTCTCGCGAGCCCTTCCGCATCAGCGCCTCCGATCAATTTGGTCTGTATAAACCAGGGAGTGATCTTTGAGCAGCAGTCTCTTCTTTGGAATGAGCGGGTTAGAAAGGTGTTCTATGGATCTTCGGTACTCGAGGAGCAGCGTTATATGGAGAATAAGATTGATCTTGGATTGTACCCTATTCCTGGGATCCTTCCTGAGCCTTCATCGGAGAAGATGGGATATGCACATATCAAAGTTCCTTCTATGAGGCGGTTTGTCAGTGATTCAGGCAAACTGGCTAAATTGGATGCTCTTCTTACTGAACTTAAGGCCGGCGGCCATCGTGTCCTTCTGTATTTCCAGATGACGAAGATGATGGATCTTTGTGAGGAATACTTGACGTACCGTCATCATCGCTACCTCAGATTGGATGGTTCGTCGAAACTTGAGGACCGTCGCGACATGGTTGCCGCATGGCAAACAGCACCTGAGATCTTTGTCTTCATTCTCAGTACACGCGCTGGTGGTCTGGGTATTAATCTTACGGCTGCAGACACCGTCATCTTCTACGACAGTGACTGGAATCCAACAATTGACAGTCAGGCTATGGACCGTGCTCACAGGTTGGGACAGACCAGGCAAGTGACAGTTTACAGACTGATCACTCGTGGTACCATTGAGGAGCGCATTCGCACGAGAGCCAAACAGAAGGAAGAGGTAAAGATGCTTTGTTTCCAGCCCTAACGCAAGGTAGCGCTAACATTCAACGTTTATAGGTTCAACGTGTCGTTATCCAAGGTGGTGATCCGGGAGCCAAGAAGAATACTGTGGATTTCAAGGGCACCCGTGAAGTTGCAACCTGGCTCTTTGATGACGAAGAAGCCGAGCAGCTGGAGAAGACGCTTGAAGCTAAAGAAAAGGAGGCCGAAGAAGCAAAGGCTAAAGGCGGTGCCAAGAGAGGAAAGAAGAAGGCTAAGACCGGCACAGCTGGCGAAGAGCCTAAAGCTATAAACTTGGAAGATTTGTATGAGCACAAGGGTCACTTAACGGGCTTCTCTCTCGCTAACCGCATGAGCAGGTATCACGAGGGTGAAGGCCGCTTTGACGATAGCGGTAAACCTAGCGAAGCTGGGACTCCCGCTGCGAGCGCCGCACCGGCACCATCGAGCCGAAAGCGCGGTCCCAAGGGCGGGAACAAAAAGAAGACTACTCAAGAACGACTCGCCATGATTGACGGTGTGACGAAATGAGCCCTGACCTATCTACTTGCTCTTGCTTTTTGAACGGCTCCCTTCATCGCACACAAAGTATACGTAGCTGGGCTTTTTCTTCATCGTGCCTCTTTTTTCATTCTCTTTTCATTTTCTTTTCGTCACCTTAGGCGGAGTATCAAGCAATTCACAAGTGTACTGTACTATTACTACTACTTTTCTTCTTTCTTTCCGTGTCGTTTCTAACTCTCGATGGACTCTGAAAAAGGTATTTGGGTAGATTCCTGCTATTTCTTCATTTCCTTCATTCTATTCATTTCTTTGCTTTTGAACTGTCTAGTTCGTTAGATGTTCTCGGATTGCGTTTTTTCTTAAATTGTAGGGTTTGCAATGGTTTTAGGGTTGGGTGGGCGGGTGGCTTGAAGTGGATGTATGCTTTGTTGCGTGGTTGGCTGGATAGAGGGTGGTTAGGGATGTAATTACCATACTACGAATAATTAACCGAGAGGTTGCTCAATGTGCTGCGTGATTTTGGTGGATGGGACGTTAGACTTGTTCGTCTTGTAGGTAGTCAAACTAAAATAAATCATGTGGGATCACTCATGTTTTTGGAATGGTGGAAAAGCTCGCAATACGTGATTACCAGTTATTATAGTTGCGTAAGCGTGCAAGCCCTTTACAGGCAATGATACCATAGATCCACCTATAGCTCCAGTACAAACCTGGCCGCGTCATCCCCCCACTCCCCTGATAAGTTCTGCTCTCGAGCCGTTGGGCAGGTCATCATTCTCCCCTACAAAGCAAGAAGTATGTCACAGAGACCGGACGCTACACCCCAACGCAATTTGTCTGCACAAATGCAAAGCGAACACGGGACTACTGATGAAAATCTGACTGGTACAATTTCTCACCCCGCTACGCTTTCGAAGGGCCCTATGCAAGGTAGAACTAACGAACACAGTCTCCGAAGAAAACAAATGCTCTGTCTCTTCTACGGTGTTTGGGTCTTGGGAAAGGTTTAAGGGAGGGCTTCGGCGGGGTCTGCCGGAGTGGTCTGCCGAGGTCGTTTTGGGCGAGAGGCCCGTGAGGGGTGTTTTGGAGGAGATCGGACAGGAGGAGGGCTCGTTGGTGAATTCCTCTCGGGATGGGGATGGAACGGAGTCCCTCGGCTGTGGTGAGGCCGTTGAGAATAGCGGCCTGGTCGTCCCAAAGCCCAGACGTTATCCGCTACCGCGACATACTACGTCTGCTCCGAGCACCTTTGGTCCAGGCCCGGTGGAACGGTGTCCGAAATTGCTGCCGAAGGGAGATCGGAGGGCATATAGTAGCGTCAGCATCAATAGCATCAATGGAATTTTCCCGTTTCCTTCGGACCCGAGAAGTACGGCGTCTTCTCCCCCCCCCGCGAGTATGTACGAGTTTGCAGAGTTTCTCCAGCAAGATACCCCCCCGCGTTTGAGGAGGAGGAATTCACCCGAGACTTGGCTTCCGTGTCCCCGGATTCCGAGGAATAACCCCATCATCTCCTACTTCGGGGAGATCGCTCCTCGTCCGAAGATACCGCATCTCGTGAGTGTTACCGAGCAGCCACAGGACTCTGCAGGTGGTTTCCCGTCTGAACGAGGATGGTGGAATTACTTTTACAGCGGCGGGGGTGCCTCGTCGTCCCATGCCACAGCGCAGAATCGGGAGGAAGCGACTATAAGGCCCCCGGAGCTTGCGTTGCCTCCCATGGGACATGACCAGTGGTCTATGGATGTGGAGGCCGCTAATACTCCGCATACCCCGTTGACCGAGAAGGCGCTCATGAAGCACCAGAGGCGTTTGAGATATAAAGCGAGGATTTCCAAACTTCGAACGGCACTCCGGGTAGCATGGGGTAAACTCGTTGACTGCTTCCTCCTGATGGCTTGCGCGATCTGGTGGTTTATCTGTGGATGCGGATGTGGATTGTTCGGCTGATGAACGGAGGGAGGGAGGGAGGGTATTGAGTTCTGATCTGAAAACTTTGGAGGGTTCCTGCTTTTACTGATACGAGAGTCTCCTCTTCCCCATCTCTTGCTGAGTTGGATTGTACAAGATTGGAGCGCGGGTTACGGGGGGGGGGATGTTGTAACTAAAACCTTTTCTTACTTAATTGTGGGCCGGGATCTGGTAATGTGAACCGACCGTCGAGCCAGAGCCTGTAGTCCCTTGGCGAGTGATTTGTGATGATCGGTTCCACTCTCCTAACTGCTTACCCGTTAATTAAGAGCGAGCTGAGCCATATGATATAGTACGATATCATATGCAGCCAGAATATGCGGCACATAATATCTAAGTCAAGACAATGAGTAAATGCACATACCAGTACAGTACGGTACTCGAGCACTATACCGGTACTGTGCAACCCGGTATTGTAACTCCACCTGGGGAGGGTGAGAAAATATGACACGATGTGCTGTATCTCATTGCCTCATCTATCTAACTTACTGCTTCCATGCAATGTCAAATCAGCTGCAGCCCTACAGGTATCCGTATGATAGGTAATAACTAAGCTACAGCCCCCCAACTGACCCCCTACCCCCTGCCCCCATAACAGCTACTCAATCGGATCTATGATATGAATGGCCAGCGCCGCCGGACCCGCAAGTGTCCTCCTCCCCCCCCCCACTCCTCCAACGCCCCCAGTATCAGGTACTAGTTTATCTTCAACGATACTGGAGCTGCTGAGCGTTCAACTGTTCACCCATAGTCCATGCAACTGCCGCAACCTCCCCCAACTCTTTGGCACTCGAATTCGAAGCCCTTCTCCTCTGTCTTAGGCTGTGAGTCGCGAAGCATGACTTGTTTGAAGGGGATCTTTAACGGGGCCTCAAGAACTGCCTTTTTAACTTCTATTTCTATCTTCCATTTTTCCACCGCCATCTCGACAACGGGGGTAAGGGCGCCCTCTGGAGACATGTGGATTTGATGCCTCCTCGTCCCACACCCATTTTTGAATGTGGAGTTTCTTATTGCCCCTCGGGGGGGGGGATGAGAACCGTCTTTACTTGCCCGTCAGAATTAAACCACCATCGAGCGTCGGCTATAAGAACCCTCAAGGATCCGCTAACTCCACATTCCACAACCAGCGTCGGCCAATCGGTTGGATTAGAGCGGGAATCTGGCCTAAAGGCTGTTGAAAATAGTGCTGCTCACCATACTCACGGTACTTCCTTTGTTCAGATGGCTTGCTGGAGTGGCTAAGGATATGTGCTGAGGATTCGGGCATATGGCTTCGCCTTTTGGACGTTCGGTTTGTACGTTCGGGAAAGCATTGCGAATGCAGGAATGCGCGATAGTTTTTGGGATCGTGCAGCTTTCGGGAAAGCCGGGAGGAAAGTGGAAGCACTGTAAGGCCAGCGTGCAAGAGCTGGAAGCCCCCGGAGGTGGGAAAGTGTTTGTCTTTCTTTTGGTTAGCCGGGAGTGCTCACGGGGGAGGAAGAGACACTCACATGGAGTAGTGTGGTGCCTCATGATGGATATGATGTCCCCGCGATTGATATATACTCCTGTGATCGCCCTCAGTTAGTTAGAAGGAGCATCGAGCATCGTGGAGTCGTTGAGGAGCGAAAGACTGTGGTTGTTGTTAGGTAGTGAAAAGATTTTCCCTGCTCCAGAGTGCGATCGTTTAGGTGTGAATTCCTTGACATTTTCGTTTCGTTTCACCATTCGTTACTCGTCGTGAATCGTTTCGCCGTCCGAGTTTAATAAAGGCCCGTGTCGGGAACCTTTTCTCTGAGTCGTCCCTTGAATTTCGCGTCCCCCAATATCCCCGAGTTCTTGGCCCAGACCCATTAGATGTCTTTTGTGATTGAACAAGGACGCAAAACTCCGATGAACCGCCTCGTGTAGCACACTCGCCATGGCCGTGGAGATTTAAGTTTTCGTGGCCGTTAATGCGTTGTGTGGGTTGGTGGGTTGATAGGTGGGAAGGAAGTCTTATGTTATAAAGTTCTTACAATATACATTGGAAGGTCCAGGAACGCACACACGAGGGCCGCGTATGCATCCCTACCATTCAACGATCTCCCTAGTATGTTCACTTCTCCATATAGTTCTTAGCCTTCTCCTCTCCTTCCTTTTTCTCTTCCGAATATGATACAATCACCGCCCCCTCAGAAACAATTCGCAACAGAACTGGTTTGAGAACCGAGTGAGGACATGTGACCACGACACTTTCACACTTTTCCCCGGCCTCAAGCCTTGGATTTGCCCCCTCTTGCTGATTTCTGAATTCCAAGTCAGGAATATTGAGTTACGAGGACCTTCCCAGCAGGATTTCCGGATGAAACTTATCGAATTGGATGTAGATTTACCACCTGCGAGCATGGTAGCGGCCGAATTCCCCCGGACATCGGCTTGTTGAGAGGTATCGGGAATGTGTAAGTGGAAGCGAGCAGTTATCACAAGTTCAAAAGGCGAGCTGTCTCTAGAGTAAGCGAACAATTTATATTACTAGCTAAACAAAGGGAAGAAGGTTAAGCGAGAAGTGAAACAAGAGAAGGGAGGGGGAAAGAAGAGGGGCGTAGATATTGAGAGGGGAGAGGGGGTGACCCAAGCGGTCACGAGGTGTCACTCGTAACCGCAGCACAGAGCAAGAGAGATGAGAGCACAACCGTGACCACAGTTTCCAACGCCGCCCCCCGGAAAACAGGCTGGAGCAGGCGAACGCTAATTGCTTCACTGATTCTCACTCGTTGTCAATCTGCCTCTCCCGCATATTATGGAGTTTTTCTGATCTATGCATATAAACCCTAACTTACGTAAGCTCGGCAAAACAAGCAACAGGTGAGACGAGTAGAATGGGAGGACTTCGAATCCCTTCGTCTGTATCTGTCGCTTTTTAGTTCCCTAGAATATTCCGAGATTAGGAATAGTTCAAGTGTCGCAACCGCGGAGATGTTTTCTACTGGTCAGGTCACAGCAAGAGCTCGTTGACCATACTACCTCTGGTAAAGATCTGAAGCTAGCCTATGCCATTAACCACGCTAAAAAGCTGCGAAATCTGCACACAGATTAGGGGATTGATATGGCAGTGCCCGATGTAATCATATCCATAACCCTTTTAAGCTTAAGTCCGTTTATCTGACTACTCCCCTACTACGTAACACTGACGGGCGGAATCACTTAGTGAACACCCGAAGGAAAGCACTTGCTTAGCCGACAAAACAACTTGAGATGCACCCATCACGAATACAAAATACCTAAAGAATATCATACCGACACAAGTTCATCACAAATATCACAACGCCGTTGGAATTTAGTAACATCAAAGAAAAGTTGGGAAACACGAAACCATGCTAAACAAAGACTAGCCCGATGCCGCCCAGCCCCAGCCCCTTGCCCTACCAATACCGTATTTAAGAAAGTAGAAAAGAGAAAGGAAAAAGGAAAGCAGAAGGTAGAAAAAGTTACGGTGTCATGCAAGACTGCTTCTCTTCATTGCCAATTACGAGAAAAGAGAACAACGAAACAAACAAGCAATCCGTGGTTCCCGCGGGGACAAAACATGGAACCATGATCAGAGCTTCCCCCACTTTTCCAAGGTTTTTTTTTTTAACTTCCGCTCACAAAACATCGCCTAGTTTCAAAGCTAATCCGAAGGCCGCCGCACTACATAAGCAAGCGGAAAAGAAAACATTCGGATTGGAGGGAGGCAGTTTAACGACTACAGGAAAAGTTCAGCGTCAGCAAGCCTCATCGATATCCAAAGGTTTAGAGCGAGGTACTGACTCCTCCGCCCATTCGTTCTCGCGTCTGATTTGTTCCTCTTCATCTGGCGTAAAGTCATTCTGGATGTTGAAGGTTTTACGAATCTCCTCAGGAGATTTTCCTTTGATCATATTCGCAACTGTTTTACAACCAACGTCAAGGAGGGGCTTGATGTCAAGGTAATTCGCGGCCTAATACAAAAATCCGTCCATGTAATTAGCGCTATGATAAACTAATATGTTTTTAGCATTACCGGCGTGTAAAGAGGGGGGCCTACAAGAATTATTTCGAACAACATTTCCTGGTCAACTTGCATGAACTTTTGGTCCCACTCGTCGATATCGGAAGATTTCTTGCGGCTATCGGAATCATCATCGGCCTGGGCAGGGGGGTCGCCCTTGTGATGCTCGCACCACTCGATAACCTTCTTCAAAACGTTTTCGTTGACCTGAGGGGTGGAGTGTTAATTGTATAATAATGACGGCAACGGGGCTTGCTGCAGATATTGCTTACGTTAGGAATCGGGATAGCCTCAGTGACTTCACCAACATCCTCAAGCATGTTCTTGATCAAAATCGAACGTTCAGCCACGGATTTCTCTGCAAAAAGTGCGAACAACGATTGTTAGCATGGAATGTCAATCTCTCCGGCACCACTAGGATAGAGTAAAGCTTCTAGCCGAGCAAAGGCCGAGTTTGACAAGCTATCGGGAGCTGTAGACAACAGGAGAGGGGCTGACGACAAACATACCCACAGTGATTGTGGCCTGATCGGAGCTAAGAAGCTTGATTTCGGACATCTTGATGGTTTGGTGTATCGGATTGTTTGTTCGAAGAAGGTGTATCGTTGTGTTGCGGAGAGGAGTGGTTGATGGAGAGAAGTTCAGGTTGATGATGAGGAGGTGGGGGGTTGAAGTAGAATGTTGGAAGAGAGGGAAGAGGGAGGGAAAAAGAAAGGGAGAGGCAACAGCGGAGGTCGGTGAGGCTTGGTATGGGGGCTAAGCGCATCCTGAGTGCCAAGATAATGATGACTCCTCCAGAAAGCCACAGATACAATGTAGGTATTATGTAATTGATCCTCGAATGGTAATCCCAGGTCTCATACGGTTAATTTGAATTTTTTTCCTGAATTTTGTTCCGAATTCCCCCAGTTCAACCATATCATTCGTATCTACTACAGGAGCGGCCGTCAATCCCCCCAGGAGCACCCGTACGGCAAGAAGTGTCCATTGTGTGCAGCAAGCTCTTATAAAACCAAGCTCGAGAAATGAGAGTTGAAGTGTAGACTGTGTTATGGTAACATTGTCTTCATGGATTTTTTATCAATTATTTAGGCATCTTACGATGGGCTACTACCGGCATACTTTGAAGCTAATATACTAGTACAGTGCCTTGCGGTACCTCCCGATAGTAATTAAATTTGTAGTATTTCGGGAAAATTCGGTACAAGAATTCCAGCTCCACAAATTATATGTACGGTATCCGAGATACGACACGGGCCAGGGGCAATCCCAGACCCCAGATGCATAAGATGTGGCCTTGGGGTGATTGAATTTAGGCCTCAATGGTGTACACCGGGTGCACACACTCAGTGCAGGATGTGAGCTTTCAAAGCAGGCGCAATTCTAAGGCACAGGGAACCATTCTTAGGCAGGCTAGAAGGGGCGGCATCGGAAAAACATAGAACGGTACTGGTATTGATGATATATACATGCTGTACTTGGGTATAGTACTTGTGCCGGTACTTGACCGCCGGGGCCGACGGTTATGATACAAGTAGACTGCCCGAATATCTCGAGAGTTGGTGCACCTAGTTAAATCCGCTATTGGATTGGGTAACGGAAATCACACTACCACACAGGAATAGGTTTAATAGGGCAGGTTACCAGAATTACGGAAGTCTAGTTAACGATACCCAACAGGCTCAAATAAACTATACCCCACCTGGAAAGCACCCTGGGTGTCTTGAGCCAAATCACCGGCGGTTGATTTAACGAGTTTTTACTGTATTTTGAAGTTTAAAACCACTTATCATAGATCCAATATTCGCACGCAAGCCACCCTAGCAAGGGGGAAGTTACATATCCCCCCCCTACCGACCCCGGCATCATGCCTACCGTCAAAACCTCCGGAACCTGCAAATGTGGTACCAGTGACATGATAATTTAGACCCCAAGAGTTCCGTGTAGCCTCCCCTGGGGCTCAATGTATAGTCTCATAGGAGCTAGGGACAGCGCCGTACGGGAGGATGCTATGAGAATGCCGGGCACCAGTGGCCGAGGCTATTCTAGGATAATATATTGAATTAAGGCCTTCTTGTTTAATCCTCCACTTAGTAATACATACAAAAGAGAAAGTACCGTAGTGTCCTGGCATAGGTTTGTGATTGGGTTCACTTTTTTCAAAATGCCCCTCTTATCATACCGCTCTCAGCTGATGCTCGTTTTATCAAAAGAGTGAGTTTAGGGAGGAGCCGATTTAGGGATCACGATTCTGTGCAGAGGTCTCCTCCGAAACCCTTGTGGTTTGGGCCCCGTTGGTTGTTGGATTTGGTCGTGGCGGGGGTCGATTTCAGAGGCCCAGCACCCAGGGGCAAATAGACTGCTTACATTTTTTGGGTGTTGGGGCTTACCCTGCTAACGATGTGAAGGTATTTTCGCCGCCCGGTGTGTGCAGTATCCATTGGTTTGCGTTTATACCTGCAAAGTGCGAGAGCTGTACAGTACTGTACTTTAGACCACCGGTACCGGTATTGTGAGCGTATTTTACGATAACCATCCAACCAACGCAGAGAAGAACCATAGCACAGACGCATACACTTTCTTTTTTTCACCGACACAGGGTTTCATAGGATAGAAAGTTAGGGGGAGTGGTGTATCGTAGGGTACAATACCGTAGGTTTGTTGGGAAATGCCGGTAGCTGCAGAGAACCCAACGCCCTCTCTCTCTTTACCGGTGCTCTGCTGTGTTGAAGACACCTTCAGGGTAGAAGGGATATATATATATGATGGGAGAGTATATAGGAGGAGAGAGAAAAAGTGAAAGTGACTTTTGTATAGCAGCCTAAGGGCCTAGAGCCATTCCAAGAAACAGGGACCTCAACCCTAGGAGTTCCAAGAGTTAAACTCACTCCCCTTTATAATCTCTCTTCCTTTCCCCCAGGATTATGATCATAATCCCCCCACCTTCGCTTCTCGGTGACCCTTGTTAGAATTCCTTTCTTGCCGCTTCTTTCTTCTGTTCTGTTCCGTTTATCCGCACCACGCCTAGCCATGTGGAGACGCGTCTATCTCGTTCTTCTCGCCGTCAGGGTCTATTTCGCTCTATCGCCTTCTTACATACATCCCGACGAACACTTCCAGGGGCCAGAAGTTATCGCTGGTATGCTATTGTGCCCCTCCTCCTCCGTCTGACAACTTATAGCCCTGCACACACCCCGCCATCTCTCCTTTCTAGTTGTGCCTAACCTTTTACCCTTGGATGACACAGGCGACATCTTCGACTGGCGAATTACAAAGACTTGGGAGTTCACTTCATCGGCTCCGATACGCAGCGTTTTCCCACTATGGGTGGTTTACGGAATTCCCATGCACCTATTGCGCTGGATTGCTCCTGGATCGGAACCACCCAGTCCCTGGCTTGTTTTCAACACCTTGAGAGTTCTATTCTTCTTGATATCGTTTGTTCTTGGTAAGTTTGTCTCTTCTGCCTTACGCGGGGTCGCTCGCTTGGTGGGGCTTGTGCAAGGTATTATATGGGAACGCAAGCTGCGCTGACACCACAAGAGAGGACTGGGCACTTCAAGAACTCATTTCTCCACCGAGACTCAGACCGACGAGTCTCCTACTAGTAGCTAGTAGCTTCGTAACCTGGACCTATCAAACCCATACATTCTCCAATGCTGTAGAGACCATCGGTGTCGCCTGGGCGCTGGTGCTGATACAGAGGATTAAAACTTCAAAGGTGGGTTTAGCCCGCGCGAAACTTCCCTGGCAGAGTCTTTGAGCTGACCATCTCGATGATTAGGAAGCGGCATGGCTATCAAGCGGGCTATTCGGCATGACTGTGGTTTTTTGCTTCTTCAACAGGATCACCTTTCCTGCATTCATTCTTCTCCCGGCTTTCCAATTACTTCCTCACTTCCTTCGCCAGTAATTGTTGCTTCTCTAGCGGATGTTGAGATAGCTGCTGACTGTGTCCTGGCAGCCCTACCTGTATAATTCCCCTCACGTTCACTACCCTTCTCACTGCGGGCGCGGCGGTATACTACGATACGGTTTTTTATTCTGCAAACACGCCCACAATCTCACTTACGTCGCTTGCCTCCCTCTTTGAAACTACACCGATAATCACTCCCATCAATAACCTCCTCTACAATGCGTCCCCAAAGAACCTCTCCAACCACGGCCTTCATCCCAGATGGACCCACTTCCTAGTCAATCTCCCCCAGCTCCTCGGCCCGGCCATCTTCTGCCTCATCACAATCCGCCGGGCCTCTCTTCCTACTCTCTCGGCCATCTCAGATGTCTCTCTTCCTATTCTCTCGGCCATCTCAGGTGTCTTCCTCCTCAGCATATTCCCCCACCAAGAAGCCCGTTTCCTTATCCCAGCGGTTCCACTCCTGCTCTGCTCCATTTCCCTCCCCCGTAATAAAATTCTCAACAAACTCTGGATAACCTCTTGGATAATCTTCAACGTCCTTCTAGGGACCCTCTTCGGCGTCTTCCATCAGGGGGGAGTGGTCCCCACCCAAGTTTATCTCGGAAGCCTCCCGCCAGCACCAACATCCACCACCGCCGTCTGGTGGAAAACGTACTCACCACCAACTTGGCTGCTTGGAGCAAAAGATGATAGCCTGATAACAGTAGACTTGATGGGTTCCTCCCTCGACGAACTAATCGAAACAGTGAAGCCGCTGGCAGACTGCTCTCGGAAGAACTACTTGATAGCTCCCATGTCTGCCACCGCATTGGACCAATTTGTCTCTGCCAACTCGCCATCGCAGCCATTCACGCTAGAAAAGAAATGGGAATACATGAACCATCTCAACCTCGACGATATGGATTTTGCCAGTGACGGAGTATTACCCACAATACAGCGAGTTGTAGGAAGACGTGGGCTTGCAGTGTGGAGGATTGGGAAGATTGGGTGTTAGTTGGGCTTGTTTTGCTGCGCATACAAAATACGATATCACAATATTTCCGATTTTTTTTGGGAGGAAGCTGGTTTTGGAGCATTTGGCTGGGCAGAAAGGGAAGGATAGGGCACATCGGCCGATATAATAGGCACTTCTGATAGAGCCTTATCGGGCTTGCAGATTCCTTACATCTTTTTCCCCTTTGCTTCCTATTTTAGGGATTGACTGGCTGTTAGCTACCGGTAGTTATTTTGTTTGTTCCTTTCTTTTGTATTTTTATTTGCATTTTTTCTTTCGACTCGGAAAAGGACAGGATAGGAAATCATTGGGAATGGATGGGATGGAATGATACGGGACGGTACATACGGTCTAGGGGATTTCTCTGGGGAATTTCTTTGGGATGTTGGGAGTCTAGGGCTGGCTTATGTCGATCTATTGCAGTATACCATATCATAATAGCCGTAATTTCTTGATATCATCGAATTTCTTGTCTCGTGGACTTGTGAGGTTGTTTGTTATCCCTTTGCTGTAGCGTAGCTTAACCGTCTATCATAGCTTAAATGTATATTCTGGAGACCAAGCCTATTTAACCTGTGATGAACCGATTCCATATATGCTATTCTGTAGTGATGCACGATACCAACCAAGGGCCCATCCGGATCCCAAAATTTTGCAACACGGGGCTAGGCTTCCTCGGCAATCTCTGAGAGTCTCAATATTTGGGCATATTTGGATGTGTATATACTGGTATGATACGAGTATAATAATCCCTGTCACATCCCTGCAACCTCCGAAATTTGATGTTCACCTCTGGTGATATCAAACTATGATATGATACCATAAAAATCCTAGAGACTACTCGTGCACTACACTTGAGCACCAAAGTGAGCGCGTAAGTTACACTTTTTTCACAAATTTAATTTCCCACATCAAGCCTTCACCATCACGGAATCCCCACCCAACCCAGATCTCCCCAATCCCGGGGGGATCTTCAATCTCTAGACATCCAAACGGCCCCCACCTCGACGGCTAAAAACCGGTGCCCGCGATCCTGTCTAGCCCCCCCCCCCCCCCCGGTGATATCATAATATTCTAGTTTCAATTCATCCATTCAGAAAGGGCGGGGGATCTAGGGATTGTTCGGCAGCACCGCATCGACCACGCACGCTGGGTGGCGTGCTCGAGTCACCTCGGGTTTTTCTTTCCTGGGTACGATATCAAATTTCCTGCTCGACTGCAGTAACAGGGTTCGGGACGGAAGAAAAAGCAGTTATATATAATACCTTACCTACAGTGCTGGCAAACAGGCAAACCTACAAGAATTGTGTGTAGCACACTTTAGCTTAGTCCCCCCTGTTAAGGCTGCGATAAGTCTTCAGTGTCAGCCAATCATAGCATATCACTCGACTGGCATTATCGCCATGGGAGAGCTCCGGAAATGCCCAGTGCACCAACAGCGCCTCTTCTTTCTCTTCCTCATCACTCTTCTCAAACTAATGCAGCGTTCGCACTCACGCTCCCCATCACATACTCGAGCGTCGAAACTTCTCAATTTCGGTCAATCGAATGGGACAGGTAAAAGGATGAGAAGAGCGATGATAATTGTGATTGTCTTTGTGGAGATATGGCAATGATGATGAGATAAAAATACATGCACACAAAGATAACAAACACTCCTTAACAATGACTATGACGAAGACAGAAAGTAAAAGAGAAAAGAAAGAACAATGCACCTCCCAAGACATAAAGATAGTGAAAAGCAAAAAAGTAAAAAAGACAAACAACGAGAAAAAAAACATTTGCAGCAAGCCAAGAAAGTACGGTTTTTTTCATTTCTTTTTCAGAGAAGGATGGTGAATGTTGGAACCTGGAGGGCAGCAAAAGTATGGCAAAAGGGGAGGCGGAAAAGCAGTTACGCTCATGAAAAGACAGACGGTAAACTGACTTTCCCTGACATAACGGGCGGATTACGCATTGTTCCCACCAGCAGCAGTAACGCCCCTCATCCGCTTCCTCTCAGCAAGCCTCTTTTCCGCAGCGGCTCTCCGTGCGGGATCCATCGCCAGGGAGTTAACCCTTCTGCCCCCTCCACCTATCGCCCCCGCCCCGCTACTCACTCGCCTTCCAACGACTTTACCAACCCCCGTGACTTTCCTGGCGGAGCTAGAGCTTGGAGGCGTTGGGGCTATATTAACTATGGAGGCTCGGGGGCTGGCTTTTTGCCTGCGCTGTTGTTGAAAGTTGGTGTACTCGTTACTATCAGCGACAGGGGTGTCTGGGGGTAGGTCTGGAAGGAGAAGGGATGATTCAGCGTCAAGATTGAGGGGCTTGTTGTTTGTTTGTTTCGAGGTTTCTGCAAAGGAGAATGGTGGGAGTTTTGGTGATGGGCTGTTAAATTTCAAGGGGCTTCGGCTCCGGGGGGTGGATGGCGGGGGAGGCGGGGAGGTGGTTGACGGATTTCGGCGGTCGAACCTGCGGTCTACTGCATTGTCGTCACTTGCACTTTCCGGCCCTTTGTTTCCCCGGCTTGAGGTGGTAGGGAGTGTTGTAACGTCGATCTTTGTGGCACCGTTCAATTGAAGTCTCAATTTTTCGATTTCCTTCTTGGCATCTCGAAGTTGATCGTCCACTCCCGATTTTTGTGTCTTCAAAGAATAATTTTCTTCTTTGACTTTGCGTAGCTCCTGCGCTGTGGTTCTCTGCTTCATCTGCCATTCTCTGATGTCGTCTCCAGCTGTGCCCGGTGGCGGGCCACTGGATTTCCTGAGCTCGTCTAGCTCCGCCCTCGTCCGCTCCAACTCTCTCTCAAGTCTTCCGGTGTACTCCCTAAGATCCCCAATTTCCTTGTCGAGTCCCTCCTTCCCCCACTCAGCGGCTGCAGTCCTCCCTTTGGCTTCTGCTAGCTCAGCCCTCCACTTCCGTTCGGACTCTCTCTTCTCTTTTGCCTCATTCAGGGATTTCTCCCGAAGCTCGGCCCTCAAGTCTTTTCTTGCCTTTTCCAAGCTTTCAACCTGTGCTCTAAGCCGGTTTTCCGCATTGGATCGTATCCTGTTCATACTTTTATCTCCTTCCTCTTCGATCGCCCTCATCCTATCCAGCTCTCCTTGAAGTTTATCCTTCTCTGTCGTTACATCCAGATAACCCCTTTCCAAACCATCAACTCTCTCTCTCAAATTCTTAGCCTCCAGTCGGACCAGTCCATACTCCTTGGCTTCCAATTTAGCACACTTTAGTTTCTTTTTCAAATCCGCCACAACTCCTTCGAGGTCTTGATCGTCATCTCCATTAAACATGCTCATTGAAAGTTCTGTGATTTTACTTTCTCTCTGATCTAGCATCTCTTCAAATGCCTGCAATCTCTCCTTGTGTATTTCAATGACACCCTCCAGTTGTTCCCGCTCCTGCTTACTTGCAGCTAGCTCTGCCTCCCTCTCTCCAAGGCGCTGCAAGGCCTGGTCAAGGGCATGAGTGTTATAGGAAGAAGAGGAAGAGAACGCATTCGTATAGCCAGTCGCGGTTGATGGAGCCCCAGAGATACTCGTAGATAGCCGCTTCAGCTCGCTCTTCAGTCTTTTGTTCTTCTCCGCGATCTCTCTGACTCTCTCACCGAGCTCGACACATAGTCCATCCTTCTGTTTCGCATATCCAGTGGCGATTTTGCATCGAGTTTTGAGCCTATCGACCCTAGACAACGCCAACCCTTCAATCTTTTCGGTACGCTCTTTCCAGTATTTTCCAGAATTAGAACGAGGAGCTTCCATGTCCATGGTGGCATCGGCCTCCTGAAGCTCTTCCGGAATATTTTCGTCGTCTTCGGATTCGTCCAGGAAATCGCCAATGCGACTGTCTTCATTAACTTCGTAGTATCCAGCAAGGATAGGAGCAGTTGATTTCTGAGGCTGCTTACCCTTCTCAGCCTTCTCAGCAGGCCCCGGCTGCTCATCATCGTCGGGGAGGCGTGAGGAACCTGGATCTGACCAAGATGCAGAGCGTTGGTGGTGAGAGGCCGTAGATACCTTAGGAGTCCAGGGGCTGGGGAACTTCCCCGGAAACTCATGCGGGAGACCAGATCTGATGTGGCCATTGCGATTGGGTGGGGTGGTAGCTGTGGGAACTGAAGGATGGAATGTTACAGCTTTTTTACGAGTCATAGCTGTACCAGGAGTCATGAGGATTCCTTTAGTTGGTGAGACAGGACGTTTGACAGGAGTACTATCGGTTAGGTTGGGTGGTAGTTCTGAAGTGGCAATAGATGGTGGGTCAAATAGATTGGGCTTCCTGGTGATTTTGAACGGAATTGGTTGCACAATGGGGTTACTCGAGGCCTCTATACCTTCAGTTTTATCCAATGGTTCAGAGTTCCGCCTCGAGCGCAAAGGCAAGTCTTTCGAAGTGACTTCATCCTTCTCCTCTTTGACTGGTTGTGGATTCGGTTTCGACGTCTTCCTCTTATGGGGTGGCTTCTCATCGAACTTGGGCGGAGCAGGAGTTCCAAACAGAGTCGTTCGAAAGGCTTTAAAGGCAAATATCGCTGGAGGAGTTTGCGGGGGCATCATGTCATCATCTTTGAATGTCAGCAAGTTAATGAAGACACCGGCGTTGAAGTAGAGTAAAGTCACCTTCCTCGTCGTCGGAGGACGATGTGTTTGACCCACTATCAGATCCTTGGTGCGGGGTGGAGGTGTCCCTTGGGAGATCTGATTCTTTGGTAGAGGCCGCCGCAGCAATTTCTAGCTGGGCCTGGCCGCCCTTCAGCCAGCTCAACATGGTGTTTGTAAACTTGTACCGGTGTCCAAAGAGTTGGGATCGAAGAAGAGAGCCGGCAGGGTGTTGGCGAGGCTGGCCAAGTCTATAAGTGTTTGACCTGAGGCCGCTGTTTGTCGTGGTTGCCGGTACCGAAGGTGACAGTGAGCGGGTGGTGGTGGTGTTGCAGTTCGGGTAGAGAACAAAGAAACGAAACGGAAGAGAGGCAGAAAAGGCGTTTTTGTTTACGCGGATTGTTGACGTCGCTGGGGCAACGCTGCCGACCTCAGCTGATAAAACATAGGCGGAAGTGCCAAGTCTGTAAATTTACACTGGATATGGTTTAGCTCAACGGCTTCCGCAAGCTTGGGGCTTGCTTCTTCCGGCTTGGCGTGTTCCCAGGGTTTGCCTCTGACACCCAACGGCTGACGGTTTGTCTCGCCTGGAATCTCGGCGTTGCCCCTCTGCCCTTATTCCTTCCGTCTTATTCCAACCTCGACTGACCTCAAACATCTTCTCCCCAACCCCTCAAGAACTATCACCAATAGTAAAAACAATCCACAGTCCATGGCGTCCGGCTCTTTCTAAAGCTCCGGCTTAGAGGCCGTTGTAATCCCCAGCAAAAATAGGCCAACCTCCCTGATCCACTTCGACTAATCATTACCAACCCCTCCTCGTCCCCCCCACTAAGTTACTCGGATACTTCCACCTTCATCACCATCCGTCAAAACAAACAGAATGCCGGCCACGAATAAAGTATCGCGGACTGCCCAGAACCACAAACAGTCCAACCCAAACGGTGCCAGCGGGGCCCCCCATCAAAACGGTGGACCCAAACTTCCCCCTAATACTCTAGGAAAGAAACCCAAACGTGGTTCTATAAGTGCTCCCAAACAGCCTACGATGACGCCTGTGCCTCCCTCCTTGGACTACATCAAGGTTCAAGAAGATGAGATTGAGGTATTGAAGTCCATATTTATGGACGATTATGAAATGGTTGAAGCTGCAGGAGCTTGGAATGTGAGCAATATACTTATCTATGTTCTTTTTAGTTTTGGGTCCCCGAAATGGGGACTCTTCGCATTCATTCATAATTTCTAATAGATGTGCTTCCTTTGCGTAGAAATCCAATTTAGCCTTCAAAATACGTCTCAAAGCTCCCTCGGATGAGGAAATATCTTGTGTCCTCCATGTGACTTTTACAGCTACTTATCCAAAAACTGGTGAGAGACTCGTGATTAATCGCCATCGTCGATATCCTACTTACTAGTATTGGTTCTAGCCCCGGAGCTACGTCTTGTACCGTCCTCTGTCATCCAGCCAACTCAGGGGGAAAAGCTGCAATCCCTGCTTTCGCAGTCTCTGCGGAAGAACTTGGGACAGGAAATGATTTTCGATATTACCTCTGCGATACAAGACGCCCTGGAAGATATCGTTCAATCAAAGCTGGCCGACCAAGACAAACCCAGTCTTGACGAGGAGCGAGCGCTGAAGGCAAAGGAGGCTCAACTTCTTGCTAAACGGGAGTCAGAGGAAGCTCGTAAACGTGAAGAGAGAATAGAGATGGAAGCCCAACGGAAGTTGCAGGAGGAGATAGATGAAGAAATTCGCAGACAAAAGGCGAATGCCAAACAGTCTCACGAGAAACGAAGGGCCCCATCAATAGACTATGACGATGTAGCAACCGATGACTGCATTTTGTTTGATCGAGTCGTCAGTATCAAGCGTGGATACAATACTGTTCCTATCATGTTTCGCAAGGTCTCTGGAATGGTTAAGATTACTGCTGGTCCTCTCATGTCCGTGTATACTGTTCACCCCGTCCTTGCCCCCAACCAAGGGGATGGCCTCCCACTGGTGCTTAAGCAGGCGGATGTCCCTGATGTCCTGAATACGAAAGGTATGGATAGGAAAAAGAAAGTACAAAATCTGGAGTTGGAATTGGACGGATTGAGGGGATTGAGGCATAATAACGTTGTAGAAATTTACGGTAGCAAGGTTTCCCGCATTGACACTTTGTCAAGTAGTGGCTGTGAGAGTTCGTCCAGCTCTACAGGAGGTTGGCGAATATCTATACTTATGGAATACTCTAACAAGGGAAGTCTGCACGATTTGCTGGAAACCGTGGGCCGGCTTAATGTCGATATGGTTAGAGCATGGACTATCTCTTTGATAGAAGGCTTGGATTATATTCACCGAATGGGAACGGTTCATAGAGGAATCCATGCTGAGAACGTTCTTTTGTTCCGGGACAGTTCGGGCGACTCAACCATCCCCAAACTTGCCGACATGGGCTATACACAAGCGCTACGGGAGATCATAGGCAACGAGAATGGGCGTCCTGAAACCTCGACTGCAACGCCAGCAAAATCCGTTTCTTGGCTTCCTCCAGAAAACGCGAACCAGGTAAAGGCTAAGCAAAACAATCGCAAGACAGACATCTGGAATTTGGGTGTTATGATCCTCCAAATGTTGTTTGGGCTCAAGATTGTGGAAAAATATTCTTCTCCGTTCTATCTCATCCATGATATGGACCTTTCGGATTCCTTAAAAGATTTCCTGGAGAGGATATTCAAGTCAGATCCGAAGAAAAGGCCTACCACCTTTGATTTGCTTCCTTCTGAATTTCTGAGGAGTAGCGATCCTATCCTCGTCCCTGGTACTCCATCTCCTGAGCTCTCAAAGGCGGACTGGCCCGTGTCGAGTAGAGGAAGTTCCAATCGCCCTCGTCGAGACTCCGCTACTGTAGGGAATACTAGCAGATATGCCAATGATTTCACGGAGCTTGGGCGATTGGGTAAAGGAGGGTTTGGTGAGGTTGTTAAAGCTAGAAACAAGCTCGATAGCAACACCTATGCTATCAAGAAAATCACAAAAATTGGTCGCTCCAAGCTAGACAACATCTTGCACGAGGTTAGGCTCTTGAGCAGGTTGAACCATAAATATGTGATCAGATACTTTACTGCATGGCTAGAAGAGGAAGACCCCAATGCACGAGCGCTTTCTGAATCATCTGGCGGTGAGGACGACGATTATGATAGCAACGAGGATAGTGATGATAGTGGGCCTGCTGTATTCTCTGGAAGCTCTATTGGGGCAGAGGCTGAGGACGAAGGGAATGGCCGCAACGGAGAGAGTGGGGGTGGCGATGACATCGAGTTCACGAGCGGTACTGGTGGTTTAGATTTCATTAGTGGGGGTGGATATTCAGATGTCATTTTTGAAGATGATAGTGATGAGCTAGACGAATCAGAAGACGAGGAAGGAAATGGGGAAGGTGTCCCCAAGGCTGTGAGAAACCGCGATGAGAAGGGCAGGGCATCCATTGTCAGAAGGAAATCTAGTAGTGGGAAAAGTTCTAGATCTACCTTATACATTCAAATGTCACTCGCCGATCAACTGGTAATTTTTATCCCTGATATCCCCTTTGTCACTTATGCCTGCTGACATCGTAAGACCCTAAGAGATAAAGTCCTTAGTGGCTTGCATGCCGATGAGGCCTGGAGACTGCTTCGGCAGGTTCTTGAGGGGTTGGCGCACATCCACGAACATCAAATTATCCACCGTGATCTCAAACCCGAGAATATATTTATCGGTTTGAACGGAAATCCGCAGATAGGAGATTTCGGGCTGGCTACCAGTGGACAGGTGTCAAATAAGACCGGTCAAGCTGGGTCAGATGATATAGATTTAAGTACCAATGTTGGAACTGTTCTCTATGTAGCTCCAGAGTTGAGGACTACCAAGGGCCATGGTAAATATGATGGAAGGGCAGACGTAAGTTTTCCATATCCAGCTTTGATTTGATATATTTTATTAGTCTAATAAGATAATGTAGATGTACTCTCTTGGGATCATATTCTTCGAGATGTGTTACACTCCCCTTGTCACGGTTATGGAACGTGGGAAAGTCATTGGAAAGCTCAGAGAAAAGGAGGTCAACTTCCCGCTCGATTTTGCAACGGACAAAAATGCCGTTCAAGTCTCTATCATCAAATCGTTACTCAGTCATGATCCGGCTGAGCGACCATCGAGCACGGATCTGTTAAACTCAGGAAAATTACCACTCAAGGTCGAAGACGAAACCATGCGTCAAGCATTACAAAGCATCTCGGATCCCGGAACCCTTCATCACCAGCAGGTTATGTCCGCGCTTTTCTCTCAGAGCACTAAGGAATACAAAGACCATACTTATGATCCTACGAGAAGCGTCCTCTCACGCCACGATATTATCCTCCAGGGAATGGTCAGAGAGCGCCTCACCGAGATATTCAGGCACCACGGAGCTGTGGAAACCACCAGGCCACTCCTACTCCCTCGAAGCAAGCTTTACAACAGGGATATTGCGCAGCTATTAGATCAGAGCGGGACAGTCGTACAGTTGCCGTATGATCTAACATTACCCCATGCACGGTCACTGGCCAGACAAGAGACTCTTAGTCCAAAGACCTTTACTTTCGGGACAGTATACAGGGAGAACCCGGCAGGTGGCCAACCTCGAAACCATGGGGAAGTTGACTTCGATATTATCAGCTATGATAGTTATGATCTCGCAATCAAGGAGGCTGAAGTGATAAAAGTCATTGACGAAATCCTGGATGCATTTCCCAGTTTGCGTAGCGCTCAAATGTGCTTTCACATTAATCATGCAGATCTTCTAGATATAATCATGGAGTTCTGCAGGATCAATCCAGCACATCAACCTGTTGCAAAGGAGATCTTGAGCAAACTCAACACCGGCCAATGGCTTTGGCCCAGGATTAGAAATGAACTGATTATCTCTGGATTAGGAATCTTACCAACCAGTCTTGACGATCTTGCCAAGTTCGACTGGAGGGATGAACAAGAGAAAGCATTCAGCAAGTTAAATCTTCTTCTTCGTGGCTCAAATTTGGTTGATAAGGCAAAAGCGGTCTTTACACATATCCGTGCTGTGATCGGATACCTAAAGCAATTTGGAGTCACAAGGAATATATACGTCAATCCTCTTGGAACGTGGAATGATAAATTCTATCGTGGAGGTGTTGTTTTCCAGTGTGTTGTTGACTCTAAGAAAAGGGATGTCTTTGCCGCAGGCGGCAGGTACGATAGCTTGATACAGAGCCATAGGCCAGCTATCCGAGGTATTGCAGAGGAAACGCATGCCGTAGGATTCAACTTAGGTTGGGAGAAGCTCTTCACCTCTATGGCTCGTTTCCAAAAGAATTATGCCAAACTACAACACAAGAAAGGGGAAGATGAGAACCTTGGGCCGTGGGTAACTAGGCGCTACGATGTTCTTGTAGCTAGCTTTTGCAAAACGGCCCTTAGAACTCACGGAATAACAGTCTTGCGGGAATTATGGGCAAACGGTATCAGTGCAGAGCTGGCAGGCGACGCCTCCAGCCCAGAACAGCTGATCAATAGTTACAGAGGAGACGGGATATCCTGGATCATCATCATCAAGCAAGGCTCTGGTTCTTCCCCGGGTGGAGACCGCTGCTTGAAGGTGAAGAGCTTATTCAGAAAGGAGGACGCCGAGCTCAGGGTTGTAGACATTGTGCCATATCTGAAGAGCGAGATCATTGAGAGAGAAAAGAAAGAAAGGACTTCAGCTCTTCCTGGAATTCCGGGGGTGCTGAGCGGGATGAAATCTCTCACCAGACACCCCAGCTCCGGCGGCGAAATATCTGGGCGTCAAGCGGGAGACGACGGCGACGCGCGTGTGAGGATTCTCGCGAGCGATCGAAAAGGTAGGAAAATCAGCAAGGGCAACATTATCACCGCAGGTAAGATTATGTTTACTCTAACAACCCTTTATCTAGCAATACTAACTATTCCACAACAGCCCAAAGCGCAGCATCCGCACTTCTCACAGGCTTCCTCCGCGATGCCCCGATTGCCGCAATCGACGTCCGTGATGACATCCTCGATGCAATCAAACATGCAAGCCTTCACGACCCAGAGGCCTGGCGTAAAATCATCCAGGGCGCCCCTGCCGTCGATAGAAAGTACATCTCCCAAGTCCAGGATCTGCTCGTAGACCTCAAAGAAAACTCTCGGACTAGTGGATGCCTCGTGTTTAACTACCGTACTAATGGGATTATTTTTTACTACTTGACTTAAAAGCGTGATGGAGTGTAGGTGATAGTCGGATTTATGGCATCTTCCTTATAGTTTATTTTGAATTCTCCACTCTGCTTGGTTTGTCTTTTCTTTTTTTCTCTTTCCCTCTTTTCCCATCTCCATCTCGTGTATCGTGACGATAATGGGGGCGGTGTGTGGTCTTTCTTCCCCTTTTGCGTTGAAGCGCCATACGATAGGTGCTTTCAACACCCTTCTACCGTTAATCTATCACACGGAGTTCGATATGTACCATACCTTTTGCTCTCTGCTATGTTCCGGGGTTCTATTATAAGTTAAGCTACAGGGCATAAATGGAGTGTTAATGCTACTGTGAGGGGTTGAGAATATGGGCGAGTGATATTGTGTGCAGGAAGGGGCGCAGGTTCAGTGCTATCGAATGATTTATTATAACACCATTTGTTCCATGGGCTCATTTGTTACATACCCGAATAACGACACAGTAGCCTCCTTTCCCTTCCCTTTTCTTTTTTGCTGGGAGCCGTATTTCATAACACCGAACTATCGTACAACACGATTTATCAGTAGAAAAAAAAGCTGCGTGCCATTCTAGCAGCCGAAAAAAGTGTCCACAAGCAGTAACGTGGCAGGCCTCCTCGGCATAACGAAAACAAAAGTCTACCACACCAACTAACCTGAGAACCTTTCACGTGCGCATCTGACCATCCACCAACTGTCGTATCTACCCCAAATTCACTTGCATCCCCCCCACACACAAGAAAGAAGAAGAAAAACTCCAAACTCCGATCCATGACAAACGTGATGAGAGAAACGCCCTTCCTCCCCCCCAAAAAGAGACAGGTCAAAGTAATCTACTTCTTCCCAGCCCTGGGGGTCGGCATAAACCTCGACCGTGCATTACCGGGCGTACCCACATCCGCTCCGAAGATGCCCGAATCGCCACCCCTCCCAGCTTTCAAGTTCCCCAGCAACCTCTGTCCGGCGGGGGTAAGTGCCGCATGAGGGGTGCTCTTGAAAGTTGGGATCTCCCGCCCCTTGCCGTTCCCGCCCAAGGGCGTCATTCTAGGCGTGGTGCCCGTACCGCTTGCGACCGTAGCAGCAGATAACAAAGGGTTGGCTGGTGCGCGCTTCCCCTTGGCGACCCGATCCACCATTCGGTGGTGTAGCAATTCCCGTTTCGGCGTTGGCGCGAGTTTAAAAGGCGTGGGTGTTGGTGTGGAGTCAGATATAGGGGCCAAACTTCCCCAGGTGAGGGGCGGGGCACCGAGTTCGCTGGGTGAGGGGCTGGGCGCATCGTCGACGAAGGAGTATCCGTTGACTCTTGGCGTTTCGACGGCGCCGAAGCGGGATTCCGACGGCAGTAGACGAGGTTTCCCGGATATTGCGTCGCGGACTACGGAGCGGGTGGGGGAGCTTGGGAGTTTCGGTGGTGGGGGGGCGGGCATGCGGGTGTTTGAGTATGCGATCGCCTTGGGCGGGAGTTCCCTATCCGTGGACGATGGGATGGGGGGAGGTGGAGGGGAGAGATCGGGGGTGAACATGAGGCCGTTCTTCGGCTCGGCTTTCCAGGTGTTCGGGAAGGGTTTGCGGTCGTCCCTCCATGCGAGGGATTTCGGAGGGCCGCCTTCTTTCTCCTCGCTCTCCGCTTGTGCTTTCAGGCGCTTTTGGTGCGCCTTTGTGCGGAAGCCGGGGATCCTGTTGTCGTTCCAGAGGAACGCGTACGCACTCCGTTTCTTCTGGTTCTGCTTGTCGAGTAGATCATTGAACGAGGCATTGTCTTCAGACGTGTACTTCGCCTGAAATGCATCCAAGCTCAAATGCTTCTCGTAAACTGGCTTCCCCGCCTCCTTGTCCCCGCTACCCTCCGCCGGTGCCATGGGATTACTCGTCGCGGTGGGCGTGGCTGAGAGCTCGCGGAATGCTCGAGGTGTGGATGTAGCCAGACTAGTACCCCGCCGGGCCCGCCCGAGACGTGGAGTCGTCATTACCTCTGTGAGTTTGCGCCCGGCTTCACGGATCCATTCTGTATCGTGGGAGTCGAGAGCATCGAGGTATTCTTGCTGGTGTTTCGTCTCAAGCAGGCCAGGGAAGAAGTCGCGAGCGATGATTTCGGACTAAGCTTATAGTTAGTTTCATGAGGTCCCAGGAGGGGGTAGAGGTCTCAAATCTTACCAAGGCATCGGTGTACCGATCTTCGTCTAGAACGACGGGCGGCCGCTTGATCCTTTTTGCTGGAGGTGGCGGCGGCATGAGCTCCATGTCAGCCTTGCGGGTCAGCGCCTTTGAGTTCGCGTCTGAAGATGCCATGATTGATGTGGTTAATGGTGGTGAAGGTGGTAGTGAGGGGATGAGGGGATGTAAGCTAGAAAGGTACAGTAGGAGCACGGGAGGCTGCTCTCAGGATTGAAATCCAGAGGCTGAAATTAAGGCCAAGGTGCATGCGTTATCATACTTTGGTACGATTTTTGGATGTGGCGTCAAGGAAATTAATCACGTGCTTCTAAATTTACTTTCCCACAGCCACAACTGCCCCAAAGACGGAACAAAGTGTCCTCTTCACTTCATTCTTTCGTCCCAAGCTCTCCCGCCTACCTCATCTTGACACTACTACCACAAGCGCTCATTCCTACAGCCCCAAATTTCTCACTCCCCCCGAAACCTACAAAGGCCAAAGGCTTCAAGGCAAAATTCGAAAATACAAAAAAACATGGCTCAGTCCCCCGACGTCTTCGTCGTCGTCCCCATAGAAATGGACCCAACCACCAAAGCTATCCAAGCTCTCCCCTCCTCAAACGACCCCCTCCTCGCTCGGGAACTCGAATCCCTCAACAACCTCCACCGCAATATAAAATCCACTCCCGAAATCACAAACGGTGTCCCACCTCCGCCCACCTCCGTCGGACCCAAACGATCCGCTCTGATCGAGCGCATGCGCCAAACCGGCAACAATGCCTTCCGCAAACAAAACTACGCCGAAGCGGTTGACCTTTACACACACGCCATCACCATGGCTCTCACCCGCCCTCCCTGGGAGCCCAGTGCACTGTTGAGGGACGAATTGCAACAGCTGTATGCGAACCGTGCCCAGGCACATATCGGCATTAATAACTGGCCCGAGGCACTCGCAGATGTGAATGCTAGTATCGATCTCAAGCGGGTGGGGAATCCGAAGGCGCATTGGAGGAAGGGGAAATGCTTGAAGGAGATGGGGAGGCATGAGGAGGCGAAGGAGGCGTTGGAGTTTGGATTGGAGTTTGGAAGCGATGCCGAGTTGACGCATATGCTAAAGGATGTTAATGAGACCCTAAGCAAGAGAAAGTAGTAGTGGTACTTTGCTTCCGAAGACGGTCGCCCGGCCAATGGTATGTTCGGATGGGTTCTGAGGATCCTATCTTCCTTTTTTCTTCTTTCTCTCGTTGAGGATGGCCTTTTGATGCTTGTCTCCATGAGCTGAGGGAGTATACAATTTCATACATTTGTACGATAGTTTTAGTTCAAGGCGTTCACCTAAATAATTACCACTCGAATACGAGCGCTAGTGGTGGTGGTGCCAGGTTAGAGTACTCTAATCCGCCAGAATGCGGAAGGCTAGAAGGACGGCAATATACGCAGGGTCCTTGAGAACGTTCCGAGTGAGAGGGGGAAATGTTTAGAGCTCCACAAGTGAACCTTGCTTCACCCAACCCATTTCCTTCTTCTCTACAAGTACCTCCGTTTAGGTTATGCGAATATACTGCCTTCTTGTTTATCTGGAAACAAGCGAATCCCCCGCCTTAGGTCTATCAACGACAGCAGGGAAATCAATCAAGCCATCACATATCACTCGATTTTTAGGCTGTTTCGGTCCTTTCCCACTACCCCAATGCTCCCTTGTCCTCCCCTTTTGACGGCGCTCTTGTAGGCTCACTTCCTGGAGCACCATCCACTGATCAGTCGGGTGACATTTCACGATGGGGGCTGTGAAAGTAGTCCTTTGGGATGTTTATTTGGTGCTTTTTGGAGCCCTGTTTTCCTCTTCCCTTCCTCTTCCCTTCCCTTCCCTTTCCTTTTTACTCCTCCTGACCAAACCATTGCACCCTCCAGAGATCGCTGCAAGCACACTATCTTCAAACATGCTTTAGGATCGTGAGTGATGCTCTTGGTCGGCAGAAACTGCCCTTCCAAGGGATGCCGATGAAGATAGAGGCTACCAGCAAGGAAGTCAGCAATGTCCTTTTTTTTTAAGTAGGGGATGCTGACGCCATGACAGGCGCGTACCTCGAAATGAACGGAGGATGGGACACTGGCTTCCTTGGTGTTGGTTAAACATGGTAGGCGAGCGTGACCCTGGGGCTCAGGCAGCTCCGGTTAGTGGGGTATTCGATCTACCCCCCGGATCTTATGGGGTTCTATAGTCGTGTTTTGAGGGTGCTCATTACCAGAGTTGTCCGCTTCAATAGTCATCTATATTATTTTATCTACCTGTGTGGCACTGCCTTCAGACACCTGCCTTTGTGTCTAGATACAGCACTTGGACTACGAGCTTTGTGGGGGGTCACTTGGTGAAGCGGTTACGAACCTTATTAGAATCATCCACTAAAAGTATCATACCAGACTTCATGAAAAACCTCGTGTGCTTAGCCAGTAAAATAAAGAGAGGGGGAGAGAGAGAGAGAGAAGCCCTACCACCGGTAGCATAAGTGCCTACACACTAGAGAACACCTTAACACGAAGGGAGTCATCCCAATATGTTTCCTATAGTGTTCCCTACGACGAACCGCCCCGCCAGTAGTCTCCAATTCAAGGCCCACAAGCAGATTGTTGACTTTTGACCCATATCACTTGGTTTAGGCTACCCGTATTACAGTACTTCTTTGCACAACTTCATACTCGGGCACTTACCATTACGCTCTTCGGTATCTGCCCCTGTTCTCGGGAGGTTGGGGATCAATTCATCACCCGCGCCTAGAGTGGTCCAGAAGCACGTCTCCGTGAAAAGCTTTGTTTCTCATGAGGGAGGGAACGCTCTCATTCCTAAAGCCAGCCAGAAGTACTATTAGGTACTTCATTTTTCTTAATTAAAACTCACAACACGGACCTGCCCCCCCCCCCTCGGGAAATATCTCTGAAGACGCTATCTTGTCCTTGCTGGAATTACCGCAGGCATTCCCGCTAATTTTGCTCAATTTATTATAGTATTGCAACTATTTGGGCCCCTTGGTGGGATGTTGGGACGATACGGTCGGTTTGGGTTACGATTGACTCACACAGATGTTCAGAAGTATCATAACTAGCTGCTGGCCTGGGTTGTGCCCCAACGTCGGGCTGCTCGAGTGCGTCTGCCAATTAGGTCTGGAAGGAGGATTGAGGAGTTGAGGCGAGAAGGAATCAAACTTAGAAATGCTCTAAATATTTGTTTAGGTATCGTGTAAATGGTCATGATCTCTTGATGTAAGTGCGCTGCTGGGGGTAAAATGTACTTCTTTTAAGCAAGGTGTGGTGTAGTGGCCGATTGGGCTAGGCAAAGATCTGGGGTGGGCTTTGTGCTTTGTATCATACCGGGTATGATATTTTAGTGTAACGGTATCATAGCCCAATCGGGTGCGGCTCTGTTGCTCCCTAATTTTTTCACTCCTTGCTGCTACGAGCCATCTCACATAATTTCTACAAACCCTCACCAACCTCCAATCCACCCACTACCTGCCGTCTACCCGCAACACAATGCCATCCGAAAAGAAACGAAAACGAGAACTCTCTTCTGAAGCCAATGGGCCACCTCCAGATTACACCATCACCGTAGCGCCCGCAAGCGACTTCCCTCCGATTCTCGGTTTGCCTCACCTCATTCCATCCATTCGCGAACTAACGGAGAGGGAGACAAACAGCTTCATCACATGGCATATCTATGCCACCAACTACTCAATTCACACCTTACGTCCACGCACTCAACCAACCCTCTAAGAAGTCCCGGAAAGTAGAGGAATTCCTACTCTATGGGGAGACTCCTAGTATCGGGTATGAGGGTCGGGAGATGCCCGAAGACGGAGAGTACCGGAGGCATTACATTGGCATCTTCAATCCCGAGACGAATGAGATTAAGCTACATGCCGCGCCGAAGCTTCATTTCAGTAGGATGATTAAGGCGCATATCAAGCGGGATCGGTTGGTTGACGGGAAGGGGGTTGTTATGAGTGTATGAAACTTTTCCTCCAATATGTGGGTTCGGGGGGGAAGAATACTGATTTAGACTGGGGAAATAGAATTTGGATTCGAGAACAGCCCTGGGTAAGGAATTCGGTACAAAGAAGAGCCAGAAGAGACTTCGTGCGCTCGAACTCAACAAGATTGATGTCTCGGATATGGGCAAGAACATCACTACCTCAATTGTCTCTCAAGTGGAAGCAAACACCAAGGACATGCCCACCGCGGTAGAACTGGGTAACCAAATCCGCGCGAACAAGCCTATTCCAAAGGTAAACCATGACGCAAAACACCCTAATGAGGTTTACAACCTCGAAGATATCATCGGCTCCGACGAATATAATGTGATCTGGGTTCGAGAGTGGGAGAGGGGTGAAGAACTCAAGAGGTACGGTTCATATATATCTCTGCGACCCCCCCCCCCCCCCCAGACAAGTACGAATAGAAAATTAAAGGTAAATAATAAAACAGCAAATCCTCCTTCGTCCAAGCCCGCATCCGCAGACTCTCCGAAGACAAGAGCAAAAAGCACACCCGCCTTCTGAAAATCCTCCGTTACATTTCGCTCATGATAGACTTCTACCTGTTCCAGCAGCGCAGCCGCGGCCGCCTGCCTGCCATGGACCGGGTAAAGAAAGCCCTATCTGTAGACCACGCAATCGCAGAGGGCTTCTTCAGACGCTACACCGAAAAAACCATCTCCAGCGAGGGGGGAAGTGACAAAGACATATACGCCGTATCTCCCGCACTCGCAAATAAGGTCCTTTACCACATGGCCGTGCTTTGCTTAATGGTAGACCAATACGACGTAGACATCTTCGAACTAAAGAATGATCTCGGCGTGCAGCCTAAAGAGTACCCCTCCCACTATGGTGCTTGGGTGATCCATTACTGATTGATTTCTCTGTGTAGGCTCACCCTAGCATTTAAAGAAGTTGGCTGCTCGATTCGGGACTTGACGAAGCCGCAGTACACCGCTATGAAAATGACAAAAGCGGAGGCCCTACAGCATAAAAGAGCGGTGTTGAAGATCCCCTTGGAGTTCCCGAAACCCCCATCTAGGAGGGCTAAAGCGACTGGGCGGTAACCTGGATCTCATGGGGGTTTTTCATAACTGAGAGGGGGGGCGATTGGGGGTGGTGCTTGTAAAATGTGCTTCTGGTGTGGAGGCGATGTACTGTAGGTTAGTTTGATAATGTCATTTTTATCAGTTTTTTGCTTTATTCTCACGACCGCAGCTTTCCTGGTTCCTGGGGCGAAGTGACTTTGTAGGTAGCTGTGGTCCTAGAGAGTTACTTGCATGACACTCTCTATAACATTAAAAGTCTGTAAGCTGGAAGCTGACGGGTGAGCTCACGCGATTAATCCTGAATGCTGGTGTCTGTTACGTCCCACGTGTGCTGCATTTCCAGGCCGGAGGGTCTTAAATTATTGCACTTGCACAGCATCCAGGCTAGCCATTCTTCATTCTCTATGGCTTCTATCCCCCTCTTCCTATGGTACCACAATAACTCTAGCAAGTGTCACATCCCCATCGCGAGTGAGCTTTCATGAATTAGCAACAACCTTACCCCAAGCATACGAAATTGTTCTCAATCGCGATCCTTCTCTTCTCTAGTACTCGCATTCCTTGCATATATACCGCTTACGGGATTTCCCCACTCCAAATGCTCGAACTTGGAGTCCTTTGCTACGCTCATAGGACCAATCCGAGAATCTCCCACCCGACCAACTCGGGCCCCGCATGAGCCCTGGAAAATTCCCGTGGCGGTTCGCAAAACTCCACCACGCACCATCTAGCAACCCTTTATGGAATTGTAATGCACCTTGAGCGCCAAGCTATCGCTAGCGGCAACAGTTCCGAAGTTACAGTGAACACCGGCACCGGGGATGTGCGGTCTTCCGCGACAGTCCTAATCAGGGCCTAGAGTTGCAAATGGCTTCGCTGCTCTCGTAGACCGCCACGTCCACCATGCATGTGTTCAATTGCAACGATAGTCTAACTTAGCAACCCCTTCATGCTTTCCCGTCTCTCCAGACATGCAGTGGCTCGGGGGAGAGCAGGGGTCCATACTTCCAGTGCTGACAAAGAAGTATCGGATTTGACCCCCTCGCATCTAGTTGGAGCTCCACTCACTCTGGCCTATGATAATCCAGTTGCAAGCCAGGCTGGGGCTTGGGGAGAGGAGGTGTAAGAGGCTTCATAGCCTGAAAACAGGGAGCTCTTCCCCCCACAGATAAGAAGCCACAGAAAAAAAATTGAAATTTGCCCGCCGACGACACTTGTAAGACCTCATCCGTGAGCTTTGATGTTTGGAGAAAAGGGGCGAGGGAGAGAGAGAGCAAGAAACTCCAGGTCTCCTTTGGCGAAGAGCTAGACTCCTAGTTACGAAAGGCAATCCCGAGTGAGACGTCATGATTCACTACGTCACTTAATAACCGATTCCTCTCGGTGAGCAAATGGCGAGAGAAACTAGAAATCCCAGCACTCTATAATGCAATTTATCCTTTAGAATCCCCCCCCCCTCTCTCCCCACCTCAAGCCAAACCCATATATATTTCCACCTGCTCCCATACTCAACACCACTCT
>Ga0307513_10000295_pt1 | contig 72600 bp, 68 predicted proteins | sample 15_EM_MG_FD_202174 | JGI IMG/M metagenome (GOLD analysis project Ga0307513, IMG submission 202174) | Populus trichocarpa ectomycorrhiza microbial communities from riparian zone in the Pacific Northwest, United States - 15_EM | ecosystem: Host-associated > Plants > Roots > Unclassified | place...
AACAAGGTCAGTTCCTACGAGTCTGCACCCATAAAGCAGCACAAGGCGATGCGGGGGACACTTGGCCATACAAAACCCTGATCCTTTCCTGCGGTGTACCCAAGGGGGCATCGGAGGGTACTATTTTCTCACTGAGATTCATCGCTGGCCGGTAAGCATACTAGGGAACTGCTAGAACAACGGATATAGCCCGAAGGTGCCGTGTTATGATGGGTGAGAATGAGGGGGGTAACCTACCATCCGGCAACGATGGCTCTCTATCTAGCTAGAGTATTGGATGGATAGGTAGGTGGCCAGAAGAGGGAGGAGGGTGGGTGGGTGTTGGGAAGCATGAGTGATATAGGTGAAGGAATGGATGTATGGATGTACGGACCACGGTGACAGGCAGAAGGGGCGGGTTTGTGCGTAAGGTGAGTATGTCAGCGAGGGCGAGAGTAAGACTACCTATGATGGCAGTAGTGGCGGAAAGTTGACAGCTCTAAAAGTGCCGGCCGGGGATGTAATGAGTTGGGCTACTCCCTCCCCGGATACACGCATTGTCTAATAGCAAGACGAGACATGGATCTTCGGGAGCATACAACTTGAATCCCCACATAAAATCGTGCACCTAGCAAATATAGGAGTAAGAGCCTACTCACACACAATATTGGACCTCTCTCTCACAGATAAGAACTTTAATCAGTAGACTATGTTCTACCTCCACACAGTTCATTTAAAACCAGAATCTCCAATTTGATCGCCAACCACCCTATCGTTGGTCTTACAGCACCCATACCATCTCTTCAGGAAACAAATCGAATGCAACGAAAACAAAGAAAATTGAGACAGAAAATAAAAGCAAACTTTCAACTCCAGACCAGCTTTGCACGTAACGCCGTGAGAAGCATGCAAAAAGAAACACATTGTAGCAACTTTTCCATGTAATGCCCTCCGTCGCAGGCAGAACCTTAGTCCCAATAAAGCATATAGGAGTGATTTGGGCAATGGTTCAGCCAAGCCTTATTTGGGCGGCATGCAGGTAAACAATCATTACAATCATTGGTGTCAGATACTATCCTATACAGAATTACGTCCGGCAACGGAAGTGACATAAATGACAAAAAGGAAAAAAGGAAAAAAGGAAAAAAGGAAAAAAGGAAAAAAAGGGGGTGCGCAAACCCCCAATTTATGAATCAGTGGCTCTCATGTGCCAAAGCCATGCTTTTTAGGGTGTATAGGTAGAAAATTACCAATTATTAGTGCGGGACTATATAATTCACGAGCGAGTTAGCAGTAGAATATAGGGCGCTAATGACGGGGAACAACTAACATGTCGTTCATATCTCGTCGGATCGTGAATGAGAAGCAACAATGGATGAGCTTTTCCTTAGCATTTGGATCCGGGTTCTTCAAATGGCAGCTCGTCAACATAGCCTTTTGAGTAGTGTCAAAGGCGATGGTGCCGAATTTTTCCCAATAGCTTACAGCAGAATCTTCTACGACTAATTCATAAATCGCCAACTTTCCCTAATTGAGTCATCAGTAATGGTTTAACGAGACTTGAAGCCTTGCACCCATCCGCGGTGAGTGAGGGTTTCGAAGCGCCCGCCCCCCCGCTGAAACATGGAATAAGATACTCACATCTCTCATTTGCTCAATTGGGACATTTATAAGTTCCGCAAACTCTTTGTTTCCTCTAAATATCTCTCCAGTCCTCCGCCAGAGGCAAGCCGGAACTGCCATGGAAGCGAAAACTCGATCATACTCAAGTAAAGACTTTTCAAACCATTCCTCCACGTGAACTAAATCGAGATCGGTCAACTGATGCGTTCGCTCCCTGAACTTCGGCCTGAACTTGTCCAATTGTGATAGTATCCTTCTGCGCGAACTGTGCGCCATGTTTTTCTCCATGTACTGTGAAAGCCTGGCGTATCCTTTTACATAGTTGAAAGGCTTCAGGAGGCCCGCTTCAAGTTTCGCCTTCAGGACCTGTTTCATCCTCTCCTCCGGGGCATCCTGAGATGGATCCGCGGCCGTGAGATAGTAATTTTCCTTTGCTCTCTCGGCCGAAGGTTTTACACTCCCCGGACGGGGGATTGACGATATCGAGTTGGGATTCGCAGGGGGTAGAAGCCTCTGCTGATTGAAGGTGGTATTGTTCGTGTCGGATTGACCCAGTTGAACATTGGATGGCGCGTCTGGAAATAGGCTCTGGTTCTGATCGGTGGTGAAGATCTCATCGGGGTATAGATTGCCGAGGAAGTCACTCAGCAAACTGAATTCGCTAGACACTTCTGGAGCGGAAAACATCCACTGCTGATGGTATGGATTGGTATATGATGTTGTCTGTTGTTGTGGTGGCGGATGATCCCAGTCGGTAACCCCCAAAACTGTCACTTAATATGAGCCAAAAGATCCGCACAAGGGCTGCAGCCAAGTATTTATATCAGGACCCAACTTACAGGCTCGGGGATTTCCATTGATGGCTGCCCTCGGTGCTACAGAGACTGGGGACGGTGCGACAATGGACGCCCCTGCATCGGGCCTAGAGGGAGGTATGGGTGGTGGAGGAAGCGAGACATTAGAGGCAGTAGTTGCAGTGGAAGCCCTCACCTCCTGTTGCTCGGGTGCCTTTGACATGCCGTTGACCGGAGGCGTTATTGGCGCCTTAGAAGGGGAGGTATTCGAGTCCTCCTGATCGTTTTCCTGGGTGGCTGTAGAGGTCTCTGTCTTTGGCTTTTTGGGTTCGCGAGGCTCGTCGTGACATAGATGACCTATATTTCTTTTCACACAACGCATACATGGCCGGTCTGCCAACGTAGCACGTCAGCATTCTACACTCACTACAGACTTCCCCCAGCCAGCCTGTTGGAAGTAGCAGAAAGCAGAGAATAACTAAGCCAAACGGAGGTTTTTTTCTCCTAACGTACCATCATCGCACGTCATGTGTGATCTTCGGCAATACACGCATGCTATCACGCGACCTTGAGTCAGTCTATAGGTTCTAGATGCTGTCGCAAGAAGGTTATACAGGGTGGGATGAACCCCCAATGCCTTACCATGATTGACTTTGCGGCGCTTTTTAGGGCTTCGTCCCATAGACGTCTGGCCAGGAGTCGAAGTAGTCGGAGACTGCGAGCCGGACGGCTCAGCACCAACGGTGCCCAACGAAGAAGCCGAATCCCCAGATGCACCACCCTGAGAAGTACTGGTACCCCCCCCATTACTCTGTTGAGCGGACGGATGTGGGGCTCTCGCTGCAGCCCCATTGCTACTCGCACTCACGGGAGGGTGAACCTCGGTCATTAGAAACGAAGGATTGGAGGAAGTGTGGAATTAGTTTCAAGTGTTATAGTTGACTCCGTTTCGCCGCATCCGACTCAGCTTTCTGCTGCAAAGGACGAACCGGTTACAGCTAGAAAGTCGGTGCGCTGATTGTCCGATCAGTGCTGCTTCGTTTTCTTTCGTTTTCCTTCCTTTTTTTTTTTTTTTTTTTTTCCCTTCCCTTTCTCCCTTCCTTCTCGCTGCGATCACTCTTTGGTGGATATTGAGTGTAAATTTCTTAATACTTTTTTAATTTCCTTTCCCTCCTTGATCCCTCCAATTCGCCTACTCGAGTCTGCCACGCAGAAAGAATGAAGCGTGTGGATGCCGACAGCGTGGTTGTACGTATGCGTGCAGAGTTGAGAGGAATGAATGGAGGCTCTGGGCGGGCTGTCGAGGTGTCGCACGACCAGAAAAAGGTGCAGGCCCGTATGGGAGTGGTTGGGCAGAAGATGGCAAAGTACAGTACTGGATATTCGCAGGATTGATACGCACACACTGGGTAGTTGTCAGGCCAGCGTTGAGCACAGCAGATTGGTGCGATTTTCTTTTCTTCTTCTGCTGCTACAGGAGAGTGCTCGCACAGCAAGAGCGATCCGAAAGATGAAAGAAAAGTACAGGTAAACCTTGTGTAGGGTGCACCGTAGTTGCCTCTTGTCCGTGGTTGTATTCGATGAAGCTGAGTGGTTGAAGAGGGGTTGACGGGAAAATTGAAAATTGAAAAAGAAAAAAAAAGAAAGAAGAAAAGCCCCAATCCATGGGGCTCCATCCACCCAAACACAGTACCAGGCTCACAAGAGAGGCCCCTCGTCGGTCATACTAGCCATACAATGACATCTGGGCGAGTAGATGACATGTATAAATGAAACGAGATTTTTACGCAAGGAAACATTTGCTAAAAACAACAGCCGTTAGTTGAAGAAGGTATAGGCTACTGTACAGTGTACGTACAGTGCTGTGCCTACACTCGAACTCGACCATTCAACACAAATAGAGCTCGTTCCCTTGCGTCCCAGAGTCTCCCCCAGTAACCCCCGCTTGCTGTCTCCATTGCAAACAAGTCTTGAAAATCTGCCCTACATAGACTGCCAATACACGCCATAGGTAGGAGAATTCTTGCATACATATTCACGGCAGCCAACCATTCGACACGACGGAGTGCCGGTAGTGCTCGGTAACATTATGGAATGCGGCCTTGTGTCCTATCCCCAGCAAGCAGCCTACCGGTACTTTTGGCCTTTATTTGGTATCCCTAGATCCTGAAGAGCAAGGGGAGAGTATCGCCCTGCCGGTTTAATTATTGGTCGAAACCCCACAAATGGAATCGCTATTGCCCTTTCCATCATTATTCCTCGCATCATAGCTCAAGTGCGAGGTCGTCTTGGTAGCGTGAGGCCAACACTTCCACACCAAGTTTGCCCCGTACTCGAGTGCCCTGTTACTTAATCCAACGAACACCATCGGGCAATGCCATATTGCTGCTATTGAGTCTGGCTCTTTGCTGCGTGCTCCTGATTAGCTATCCCCCCCAGCCCAATCAGGATAGTGCTCTGTTGGGGTTGCGAACGGCTATAGAGCAAAGGTGAAGCAAGGCGTGAACTTGCACTCACCAATTGGGGATTCACTGGCTGGGGCGAATTGAGTTGTTGCATTGCGCCTAGGTGTTGAACAATAGAAGGAGCCCAATGGTAGAACCTTGCGCGCAATCCCGTAGGTCATCAGGACTAAGTCCGTGGATAATGAAATAGATATGGTGGCGGTCAAATCATACTATATTCATATATTCCTACTTCTGGTACCCCCTCGGTCACCACTCCGCAACGAAAGCCACTGTATACATGATTCTGCGAGTATCAAACTTATAGTAAGTAGTTCTTTAGGCCAAGGACCTCATACGCGGATTCATCGCCAACGCAGAATATGTATTCTACTGTGCCGTACTTTCTGGACGGAGGACCCAACCATACCGTACACTCACCACCGTCTGCACTTTTAATCTCCAGCTCACACCCCTTTACCCACCCCTCTTACCGGTATGATAGAGATCACAAGACGAATTCTTTCGTGCGGGAGTCAGCCCTGCCCTAGGGACTGGTTCTTCTAAACAACAAGATTTCTCAGACTAGAGGCCTATTCAAATAGAGGGCTGAGGGACTGCTCCCTGATTTGAGTTCATCACAATGTTACTTTTTCTTCTTTTTCTTTTTCTTCTTCTTAGTCTCTCTCCCTGTGATAGAAGACTAACTTGGATGGTGTTCGCAGAAAGCTTCTTTTCAAGGGCCCTTTTCCCGCTGCCTATTAATGGAATCTCTGTGTTCTACGCTAACTTATGGGTTTTTGCCCTTGGAGTTAGGGATCTATTTTTGTTCACATGGAAACCAACCAACCAACCGCCGGTGATTGTTCCCTACCGTGATTCGATCAAACTCGTGATTGAAGCGATCACATTTCATTACCACATATTCAGGCATTAACCCCAGAGGCGTATGCATATCACCAAGGTTATTGGGGGATCTCGGGTTGTGGATGTCTCCGTTTTCACTTTGGGTGAGAAAGAGCGGGGTAGGTGTTAGCGGAATAAGGCTCTGACGATTGTGTGGTAAAGTCCAGATAATGCGCCAATCAGGGAAAGCTGGTAACCTAACGGCTCCTCCCATAGTACTGGTACATTCACAAGACTGGGTACCTCTACGACACTCTCGAGGCTCAGGAAACCCTACCCGAAAGAACCATCTCCTAGAAGCAGGGAACGATCTACCCGCTGGACCTGCTCCTCACCCCTACCGCACTGTATGGCACCATCAGATCTCTGATACAAAAACTGATCTCTGTTGTGATACCGGTATCATACCGATATTACACTCGTACACAGCTGAGACAATATCGGTTCTCGGAATCCCAGCTACACCTAGTCCGTGTGGCAATCCTGGCAATCCTGGCTGGTATGAGTGATCATGACCACTGCTTACCCACCCAGCATCTTTGAAGCTAAAAGTTTGTTCTCGTATTCTGGAAACTACTTCCCTTCTAGTGCTGTGCCCCTGTTCCTCCACACAATTGTCTTTGCGGTGAGCCTTGATTCCTCCCCTAAACCTACTTTACGATCATTGACATACACTCGGCTCAGAGCCACGCCGTCTAATGAACGGCAGTTAGAATCTGAATCTAAAGCTGGAATGGATTTTTCCCCTTAGCCTGGGTGTACCTTGTTGGGAGGAGACTTCGGATCCCGGGTGGGACGGCAGCCCTAACACCCGAGCTCACCTATTCGGAGGATCCCGTCCCCTCCTCCTCTTCCTTTGGCTAACCGCCATGTCATACAACGCTCCCTTCAATACCACTAACTAGCACGATACTGCTACAGTCTCACCGTACAACTTACCCAACCTATTATCACCGGAGGGGCATCCGACAGCCTAGCCTCCGGCCGGTGGAAGGTGCGCTGCAGCAAAGCCAGTGGAACGCTTCAAGTCAACACGAGTATTGTAGTAAATTAACGCGGGGGCTTCTCGGCGCCGCATCAGAAATGGGTCGGACATTTTGCAATTTGCTGAAATCCGCTTACATGTACCGATGCAAGTTCACCGTTCGTAAGGCCGAAAGTTTCATACTAGCCAATTATGAAATTGCTGTGGTGTCAATGCTAACTGACCGTAGAGGTTTCTACGCGATTGGTAGCAACCCTGACTTAGTCAGTGTAGAGACACTCTGTTTCACAGAAGGACGCCTAGGCGGCCCAGGATCTTGCCGGTAGTGCATTTCTTACCCATTGTCATCCCCAAGTATCGTGCAGGGTGCTGGCTATTCACTATGATTGGACGAGCACTGATACCTCCACCGGGCGCTCGGGACGTTCTCGGCATGATGATCGAGGCTGCGAGGCGGAGAGCAACAAAAAAAAAAGCAAATTCTATACTGTATCATAAAGTCCAATAAGGCAAAATATTAGATGCGAGATAATTAAGCATCGTGGTTGGGATAGCCTGTTGTGTGTTGCCCCACCACCGATAAGCTGACAGCTCTGCTTTCTTTTTCTTGTTATGCTATTAATTTGATGTCTTACCAAATGTAACGGACAAACAAAAGGCGTCGAATGAGGTTATGTTTTTTTTCTCACCGCTCCACATCTGAACTTCACCGCTCGCGATTGTGGGCCATGAACGTCATTGCCAATCACTCGTTATTTGCCAAGGCATTTAACCTACCGCAACCAGTCACTGCCCGGGTCGCAATATCAGGTTGTGGCTTCCTGACCCGACACAATCGCCGGTTCCGATCTAGGGGAAAAAAGAAAGGTAGACTACTCCTTCGTGTCCACACACCCCTCCCCGGGCCATGCATGTCCAAGCGAACGGAGTGTAGAATTATTAATTATAGTATAGTACATTCCGTATCTCCCCGAAGTCGCCCATGCCGGAAAATTCTCGTCTAGAGTCCCATAATGCTATCGTAGACTTGCTCACCCGCCTTCCTAAAGAGAACCTCGTCAACTGCCGCTTTGCCCTTCTGAATCCATTCTGCGACCTCTCCTAATGATCCGCTATTGCCCTGCATACTTGTGAGGTGCTGTTGTAATTGGGTCGTTAGGGGATACAATTGCCGGTCGGAATTGACATCATATAAAGATGCTGCGCTCAATCTAGAGGTGAGGTTTATTTTTTCTACACTGTCGCTTGGATCCCGCTTTGATGGGGCATTGCGGAGAATGGGGTGCATCTGTGTGGCATCCGTCCGTTAGCACCATTGGCGAACTAACCATAGGATGCCAAGTGTTAGGTGGCCGGGCGGGCAGTGGGATATAACACACATTTCGAGATTTTTGGCGCCTTATGTTTTCCTGCGCAATTGCGTTCTTTTTCAATTCCTGAAGGTAATCTTCTTCCTTCTCTAGTAGCTTCTGCTCCCTCTCAATCTCAGCCTCGAGTCCAGCGATTTGGCAGAGATCCGGCTCTAGGATGGCTTCCAGCGCACGCTTGTCGTTTCGGGGAAAGGGACGTTAGCAACATAGATTACCGTTTATAAACAGGTGATAGTATAGCATACGTTCTTACTCAGCAACTTTTCGTAATTGAGATATGTGTCTTTCCCCAATGGTGGAACAGGCACCTTCGTTAGTGAATTCCCAATCCTGCCACCAGCCATAACACCAGTCAGCTAGCAGTCGCCGGAAGGGGAAAAGAAAGAAAGAAAAAAAGAACAATCAACATGACATGACATATTGCTCAAGCGATTGATGCAGGGCCATACCTCCTAACAACCCTATGCAACACCTCCTGCGCCTCTGCCCTCCTATTCTCCCTGCGGAATGTCATGAGGACCGGTCTTTCCGCAGCCCTGACAACCTCCATGACCTCCTCGCGCCCCTTATCGGATAGGACGCCCCATTTCGCTTCGACAACCTCCTGCGGGACGCTGCGTACCCGCGGCTTCAACATAGGCATTTTGGCTGGTCCGGATTCGTCTTTTTTTTCTTGTTTTTTTTTTTGAAAAGCTGTTCATTAGCCAAGCCGTTAGATGGGGGAGACGAAGAAACTCACTTTCCGCTTCCGCTTCCGCTTCTTGTGTTATTGACTTGCGCTTTGTTCCTGCCACCCCGGCGGTTACTACCGGTCGGGGAGGCGGTGGCATGTTACTGGACGCCGAGGTAGAAGTCGGAGCCGGAGGCGCTGCTTTCGCTTTCGCCATTGTCCCCGGATTTGCAGTAGCAATAGCAGTGGTGGTGGTGGTTTGTGTAGACCTTCTCGTCCGTGAATTTGCCGGGATGATGTTTGAGCTTCGTCTCCTAGCGCCGCCGCCAACAGCAGCAGCGGAAGATCGTGTAGTTTTTTGTCTTTGCTTGGGCTTATTGATCGCCTACTTTGTTAGCTCACTCGCTCACTTAGAACTAGAGAAAAAGGAAGGGAGGGGAATTACCATAGTTACAGCATGCTCCAACTTGTTAGTGGAAAAACGGGGGGGTATGTAAAAACGCGTGAAATTGCAAGGTGCTCACAGGTTCTCGCGTCAAGATGGGCAGGGTAGGGAAACAGCAAGGGTACTGTTGCGGGGACAAATGTTGACCCCTCGTTCTGGTGAGTGTGTAGTACCCGCGTAAATCCTAGCCCGTCCATGTGGCACAGTGGTGAATGGAGGAAAAATGGGGGTGAGGTAGCCACACTACCGTGGCTGATCACAATATCAAAATTCCTACGTTTGTACGTCTACCTACCTACCTACCCCACTATCACTATCTACAGACAATCCCAAACGGGGGCCACAGCAAAAAAATGGTCGCCATCAAAATCCGCATGTTCCATCTACGCTCCGTAACCCCCCACCCCCTTCTCCTCGCCCCACCTCCAACCCCAATTAACAAACGACCAGCGTTTAGCACTCATCCGCTCGGGCACCGGCGCAGCAATTCTTCCGCCAGACGTGCGTAAGCTGGGTCTGACATTCGCGATGAAGAATACCGACGGTCATATGGGTCCTCGGTACAGTACATCCCCCTCCCATTCTCACCGCCCTAAGCATGTCTAATTCGGAACACCCGCAGGAAATTCTGGCGGTCTTACCTTCCCCGCCTGAAATATCATAACCCAAACGTGGACATGCAAGTGAACCGAGAGAGGGTGAGTGGTGGGGATGCTACGTTGGTTATTGAATTCGGTACCCGCCCCCTCGCTTGTCGGTTTCCGGAGGGGACTGCCGACTAACTAATGGTTTGGGAGTGGGGTAGACGGAGGCAAGACAGAGACCATTGACGTAAAGCACAAACACGGGAACGAGATTATTCGCGCTGTGATAAGCTCGACTAAAGCGAAACCGGTACCCACATCGGAAGAGGATGCGGAGATTGTTGCGCAGTACGAGATATATAAAGCTCAGGCGGAGGAGCGGAAGAAGGTCAATGAGCGGAAGAGGGCGGAGAGGAGGGCGGAGAGGAATCCTATTGGGGGCATTGGGCGGCTGGCTTAGTGTCATTTCCTTCTTTCCTCCCGTGTTTCTGCCTAATCTTAGAATATGTGAACTCCACTTCAATGTACTCATATTATCACTCTTCTTTCGTTTCCCTTTTTTGTGGAAAAGGGCTTCTTGGAGGCCCATTTCCCCCATGACTATGGTATTCGATAGCTATCGTACATGAGGCTTCCATAACTCTACGTAACAACTTTTGAAAGAGAGAATGAAAGGTATAGTAAACCCCGCATAAGGGATGCTGAAGTTAAGAATTCCACCAAGAAACTATGCCGAGACAGAATATAAGCACGCCGGCATCCGCAATGAGGGTAGTCCAGATCACACTATATCGAGCGATAGTGGTCAAGAAGGTTCCGAACGGATGAGGGAGGAAGCCTCCAATCCTAGTAAGCCAGGATCCCGGAGGAGGGCGACCCTAGATACACAAAAAAGAGAGTATATTAGCAACAGGCGCGAAATAAACACAACCAGGGAGAAACAATTTTCCCACCTTTTCAATGAAGAAGCGGGAAGATTGCAAGATTAGCTCCATAGTGGTAAAGTACCAGAACAAGGGCTATGCAAAGAGAGAAGTTAGCATACACGCAAGCAAACAAAACAAAGCCAGTTCGCACGGTGCGATGGGGACTATGAATACCGGAGCCTCCTCTCTAGTCATGCTAGCTGATTCAGCTCTCTCGAGCGCGGATCCAGTGAAACTCCAGCTAGTTTCCCGCAGGACCCAGACCGCCAAACACAAACTGCTCAGCACATGTAATGCCTTCCACCACATCCCCCACGACTGCTCCCTCTGCTGCATTTGTTGAGCCTCCGGAGGAGGCATACCCATACCCATCCCCGGACCGCCTAGACCCCCCAACCCACCCATCCCCCCAGGACCGCCACCCATCCCACCAAGCCCCCCCGCACCGCCCATAAGCTGCTGCATCATCTGGAGCATCGGGTCCTCCTGACTACTCCCCGCACCACCAGTCTGACCGCTGAACATGCTATTCTCCATCATCAACTGCCCTAGGTCGAGATCCGACTGATCACTGCCAATACCGAAAAGAGGACCCTGTTGCCCCTGCGCATCGGCAAGAGAACTGCTCCGAAGCGATGAGGGTGGAGGTCCCATCCTAGCAAACATATCTTCCCTTCCGATTCGCTCTTGCTGCCGAGCTTTTGGCTGATAGTGGTGTGTGGAGATGTCTACATCGGGGGGATCCGGGGTAGCTTCTCGAGCCGCGGGGGTTTCTACATTTTTGGATTATCAGTTAGAATAAAAGGGCTTAAAAAAAGTAAGGAGAGACCGAGGTAATTCGGGTATGCTAGACTATCGTAGTGGGATCTTTTTTTTGCTTTTCCTTATTGTTTGAACGTACCCTGATTGCGGAATGTTTGACCCTGGGTCCCAGTTATGCGATTCAATCTTGAGCTCCCTCCTTCTTTAACTTTGGCCTGGCGACGTTCTCGCCGAATTCTGGCTTGCTCTGCTGGACTCAGCGGCGATGAATTAACCGGCGGATCTTCCATTCTTGTGGATCGGGGGCCAACAGAGAAGATTTGTGTGGAAAAAGTGGTGTTTTTTTTTGGCCTCGGGGTTGTTAAGGTAAGGTGTCAAGACGGTTGGGCCTCGAAAGTCCTTAGACTAAAGCTTGACGTGGCTGACAGCGCCAGTATGGTATGGGAACGAGTGGCCTAACCGGAAGAAGTAGTGTGCCACTCTCAACACCAGAACCCATCATTGTTTGCCCGCAATTTCCCCGTCCTAAACTGAGCAGGCTAAACTGATGATCCCCGCAGGGCTAATAAACCTTAAAAATTTATGTTATGATAATATTATTATTATAATACCAGTAATGGCCAGTATCAGATTATAGTGTGGATTTTTGCCCTTCAAATTCACTGCTGCAATATTACGCTCCGATCAGACAGGTTTTTCCATTAAGTTACATGATATCGATCCATGAATGGCAGACAGAACGAGCCAATAGCCAGGCAAACAGTGACTGCCATGCTTGTTGCGGGCGCCTCGGGTATGGTTCATAGTACATTAATTAAAACAAGAGGGACTGCAGCCAGAAAAAGGTCTCAGATAGACAAGCTTGAAGTGAGAGAGGGGAAAGAATGGAAGAGAATAGAGGAGGGAAAAAAGATACAGAGAATTCAACTCCAAAAAAAAATACAGAAACAGAGACCCCCTCCGTGGTCGTACACCTCCAGTTGCCATCGTTCATCCAGATGAGTAAGGTGGGAAAAATAAAAATGGAATAGAGTGGAAGAAAAGCAATGAAACCAATAACTCCGGCCTCCCATAAAGTTTTTTTTTACCACAACTCTACTTGCTGGTATTTTACCCTAACCCACAAATATCCCCAACACGTACTCCACCCCAAAATCAAAGCACCCACGCATGACTAGTAACCCCGATCCATCTGCAATTGCTGAAGATGCTGCAAATACAAGCGTAATCGATCATTTCCTTTCTTGAGGTCATCTAGGTAATTGGCGGCGTGTACCAGAACCGCACTCTTGCTATAGCCCCCGGACGAAAGCTCCGGGACCAGGGAACAGAGGTCTTCAAAGCCCTGGCGAATGAGGTTTCGACGTTTCTGTTCGCTATGTATGTGATTTTCCCTCTTTTGTGCCTCAGTCAAGTTGTCTCTTTTCTGGCCACCAACCTTTTTCTTGGCCATTCGCATGCTCGCCTCCGGCTTCCGAGACCGTGGCTTTCGAGCCGACTTGGAGTAGTCTTCCCCCCCATCCATGCGTCTCTTTAACATCGCACTGCTTCTTGAAGGTGATGGTGTGCTTTCGTTATCATCGTACACGGGTGTGCAGGAGCCATCATCCTCTGTATCCCCTCCGCCCTGTTCATACTTTATCTCTGTGGGCGAGTTCACAGCGGTAGTGACAGTAGAATCATTCCTGAATGCAGCATAAACCCTCGAGCGGACCTCCACCTCTTTGTCCTCGAGTGGCACTGGAAGTGCGGGAGGATGGTATCCGTTGGGCGCAAAGTTTGTATCTGTGCCAAAGTTGAGAAGGTTGTGATTGTTGATCTGCTGAGAAGTCTGCCCTTGTTGGCGTTGCAACAACTCACGGCTAGCGTTAAAAGGGCTTATATCAATCTGCGAAGGCGCAGCCATAGGTGCAGCGGAGACCGAACTGCTGGTGAGGTACCCAGCCATGCCACCACTCAAGTATTGGTGATGATGGTGATGTGGTGGAATTTCTGGGACAGTATTCTGGTAGTTCGAAGGCATCTCTGGTGACCAGTAGGAAGAATCGTCGGGGAGTTCGGGGTCAAATAAATGCGAAGAGGGCACAGAGCCTGATCCGATACTCTCAAACCAGTTCTCAAGTCCTTTTTGCTCGTGAGTATCAAGCAGTGGCGGGCCGACGGGGGCAGGGGGCGGCGAGGCATTGAAGCGGGCCTCAAAGCCATCTATGAAAGATCACTGTTAGCACGAGGAAATGTGAAATTTTCGGTTACTGCAAGTGTGAAGAGAAGAGCGGAGAAAGAAGAGTGAGTGAGCGCACGGGGGGGTAGGCGGGGCAAGGCGGGGCATAGAGGGTCAGAAGGAGAGGGAAGGGGGGGCGTGAGCGGGTTCTCACAGAAATCGAAGGTAGAGCGAGAAGAGGCCATGGGATAGCAGTGTTTGGGCTTAAACTTCAGTATATCGTGATTGTAGTGTGCAGTGTTGAGCATTTGTAAGGATTGTGGATGGGTGACGGGGACCGAAGCAAGGGGGCGAGAAAGTGTACTCATCCGCAACCGTCGAAAGATGGATGGGGCGGTTGATTTCTTGTCTCCGCAACGGAATGTGGGGAGTGGATGGCACTAACGGGTAGCGAATGTGGGTTTTGAGGTAGCGGGCTTGTCGAGTCTTACTACAGCGGTAGTAAGAGCAGCACAACCAGCAGCACTAGTAACAGTACCGGTACGATAATAACCCCCAACGAGCAAACTGCTACTGTAACCCAACAACGGCAATAGTAATAGCAACAAACAACCGAGCAGCTGCAGCAGCACTGGAACTAGCAGCAAGGAGCACTAGCAGTGGCAGAAGCAGCAGCAAGGAGAAGGAAAAATGGGAATTAAGGAGATCTAACTTTTTCTCGTGCGCTATTGTTTATTGTTTGCCTGTGTGCTGTACTGTGCTGTAGGAGTGTATGTGGTGCCGGAGCGCCTGCGAATGGGCGAGAACAATTTGCAAGATGGGATGAAATAAATAAAATAAAACAAAGGATAAAATAAATAAAAATAATAAAAATTCGACCGTTCCCGCTTGCCTATGATGCGGGAATATTTCTCTGTATTTCTCTTCGTGCCTTGATCTATACCCTTCTTGAGAAGCCCGTCGTAGTATTGTTGAACAAATCAATGCCAATCTCCAAGATGCCAGTGGATAATTGCGTCTGTTTCCCTCGTGCCTTCGCTTCTGGTCCTGGATCCTCCGGGTCCTCTTCTATATTCGCCTTAGATGCTGTGTGCTGACTAGCTGTTTCTCTCAGCCGACTGACCGATTCTTGGGTATGAAGTACCGCAGGCCTCGATGGGACGGCAAGCCGACGATGGAGATTGGGGATTAGATATGCTGGAAGGCCCGCTGTCCAAGGTCCTGAGTTTATCTTTATTCTTCATTTCTCCGACTGAGGGGGAAAGGATGACCCTTTTGACTTGTCTCTATAATAATATTTTCTTTTTTTTCTCTTCCTTCCTTCTCTCTACCCACATCCATGCCTAACCCTGTGTGCCTGAACTGTACTGTCCAGAATTGTATTGTACCATAACCTATGAGGGGTCGAGAGGAAAACAAGCAGTTTACACTTCTCCCCACCCTCCTCTTCTCCGTCCTTGAGCATGGAAATCTCCGTTTCTGTCTCTGGGCCTACCAGCGGTAGCTGGTGGAGGGAATTCGCCCCTCTGCCTCTATCCTTGTAAGTACATACGCATCTTCACGTGCCGTACGACCCCCAACGTTATCTCCACCTTGGGTCTTATACGGCACTGCAACGCCCTTGGCCTACCAGCAAGAAGGCCCAAGAAATAGAGTGAACAGAATACGCTGCACAGTGCACCCCAACGTTCTTAGGGCTGTAGGCTTGCATCGGACGAGAAGGACAATGCAAGTATTTCCCTTCTACTCATTCATCAATCGGCACTCGGAGTGAGCAAATCCCTTATTTTCTTGCTGCTTGACCTGCCACCTATCTCCCCACATCTACCCAAGCCAAGCTTGGGTAGTTCAAGTATCCAACGAGGGCGAATATATTGTCTTCTGCAGCACTATCAAGCGTACAGAGATGACGCATATGCAATGGTTCGGAGCGGTTTGTTCCATTTGTACTCTTCACTTCCTAGCACCTAGAAGCCCATCCGTTCAGCGGAGCCCAGCCTTCCCTTACAAGCCATCGAGTAGGGTGGGGAGAAAGGGAGGGGTGTGGGCATCACCACTTGCATAAACGCCCGGAACAGATAATGGGCCTGTCTGTAGAACATTCCCTCTCATTTACGATGTTTCAGATCCTTCGGGGACCCTTCTATCATGCTTCTTCTCCGCATCCCAGCATGGCTCTTCTCATCGAGTCCACCCCAACGAAAAGCTTCATAGAGGTGAACCAATAGCACAATAACAACCGGGGGTGTTTGGTAGGAGTATTCTATGGTATGGGTTGTGAATGGGCTAAATTTAACATGAAAAGTTGGGTACCCGTCAAGGATTTGTGAGAGGTGTGACAGGAATGGGGCGAGGAGAAACCTTCAGGAAGCTCTCTAACTGGTTGAGCCCAACCCTATTTCAACTGGCCCGGGTCCCCCAGTATCGGTAAGCTAGGACGGTACTCGAGTACTCGTAGAGGTTTTCCCTTTCTTTTCTTTTCTTCCCCGTTTTATTTCGTTTTTTTCATTAATTCTCAGACTATCTTCTTAATCTGGGGGGGGGGGATTTAATGATGGTGGTAGTGGCGCCGGCAATTTAGTCGCAGGCATGCAAGTCAAGCGCTATTTCGTTCAACCCAAAATCAGAATTTCTGTTTTCGGAACTCACTACATCACCCATTGTTTTTTTCCTCTTCCTTTTTCTTTTTTTCCTCTACTGTTGAGGTTTTAAGTCAGAATGCATATATGATACCTTTTTTGTTGCCTTGGGAGGAATTTTTTTTTACACTGGTTGCTGATCGATGGTACCCAAATTTCGCTGCTACATCCACTATTACCCACCATGTTGTTCTTCGCCGCCACCTCAACAGCGAACACCACAACCTCTCCCATCTCCCACCCTTTCCTGGGGGCCCCGGCTCTTTTCCTTTCCTTTCCTTTTTCCTTTTTCCTCTGTGTGCGCGTGCGAGAGAGGGAGGGAGTGTGAATGAGTGAGCCAGTAAGTGACAAAGTGAGATATTAGAGCACCCAGCGTATGCACCTCTATTCACGCACCAGCGATGCTTAATGTTTATCGTGGATTCTTCCACTGGTATCACTTCTCACCCCACCTTACATCTCTCCCTCTGCCAAACAATCAATTAAAAGAAACCCATTGCCGCGTAGCTAACCTGCTTAGTAGATAGCCACTTATTGCTATACTTGTATCACTATACTATTCCTTGTCTACCTTGTTGTTGTTTTTATTATCACGGTATTGGATACTGGCCTTGGTCCTGCCATCAAATGTCTCTCGCTTCTCACTTCTGATATGAATGTGTGTGTGTGTGTGTGTCGAATACGCGCTTACAGTATACACCTTTGGCTCAGTGTGCACAAAGCTGTCCCTCGATGACCAACCACCTCTCTACCGCAATTATGGATTCACTTCGTATGCCCCCACATGGTCTAAAGGAGCTTAAGGACTGTCGGTATCATCATCTTTTTCATCCGTTAGTGTTCACGAACAAACACCCCCTCCCTGTCTTTCTGCATTAACCAATCGAGATAAAATTCGTTTTATTACTCTTTTCTTATTCTAAAAAGAAACCCCTCGTACAAAAAAATAATTTCCCACTAAAACTTAAGTTAAACGCCATCGCTGATATCATCCATCCTCTTATCCGGTCCACGTACTGGAGCACAGTTTTCTCAAAGCATACGGACTTGGTTTCTTGTATTATCTAAGCCCTCGCATCATCGGTCTCGTGCTCTCGAAGGTTAAGCAGAGGATAAGCAATAAAAAGAACAATGTTGTTTCACCTGCAGTGAGTGGCTACTGTCCCTGCAAGCCCTCTCGTTTTTTCATCCTCAGAGGATTCGGCAAATCAAGGACGCAACTGAGTATTTATACCCTTTTTAAAGCATCTTTACTGACTGCTATCTTTTTTTTTTCCCGCCCCTCCGTCCACGCGGCCACAGATTATAGATATTTTCAGAAAGTCCTCCGAACTTCACCGCTTTCCCGCATTTTGCGGCGTCACAATAGGTGGTTGGCATGTCTTACAACCCATCTTCGAGAAGATTTTAGGAACTGTCGGTAAATTTTCCGAGTCTCTGGGTGCCGAAAGGACTACCGGTGAACAGAGACGCAGGGTAGCTACGTTTTTGGCATCGGCATCGGCTGCTGCTGTCGCCGTACGACAATTGAATAGTCGTAATGTAGAAAGCCCAGCAGGGCGAACGCTAGATCTCACCCTCTTTGCTGTCGTGAGAGCCCTGGACGTTGTGATTGGTGAAATCTGGGCTCGCAAAAAAGCACACCAGATTCATTCCAAGACTTTTACTAGACTTGATAGGATCATTGAGGATAATGCTGTCGCAGCTATATTTGCTGCTAGTGCTGCAGTGATAATGTTTTCCTGGTTCTATGAACCAGAGAGGTTGCCATCGTGAGTTGTTTTTTTCCTTCCCCCTTTTTCTCCTTCTAGTTTCCTTTCTTGGGCTCATGCCATGGATCCTGTGCTAGCAAGCTAACTATAATATTATTTTTTAAGGTCTTACAATAAGTGGATTACTGGGGTCGCTGAGGCCGATACCCGTCTGATAACGACACTGAGGCGGATAAGATCTGGTGAATTCGTGTATGGGAAAGAGACAGGGCAAGCACCCTTGTTGCAATCTTTATGCGAAGATCTTGGTCTACCCAGGGTTTGGGGTGACCCAGCTGTCACGAAACGTATTCCTTGTGAGGTATGTATACATTTGCTAACAGCAATACCCTTCTCTTCACCGTGCATGAAGCCCAAGTTTCAAATTCTGAGCTGTTTTTGTTTTTTTAACGAATTTCTCGTCAACCTGTAGGTAGTTCATCATGGTTTCTCAAAGAGCTGCGAGCTCCACGCATGCTGGAGATTCTGGAACGCATGGAGAGCAGCATTCACCATGTACTTGGGGTTGAATTTCCTGGTTCGGCTGCGAAACGGTCTCAGTATACACACGTCCTTGCGAGCTATCAGCGATGCAGCAAAGTCGGCGGCATTCCTAGGGACATTCGTCGGCACCTTCTGGTACACTATCTGCTTGACACGAACTAGGTTGGGGCCGCTTTTTTGGCCGCAAAGTGATCAGTTATTTTTGGAGAATTTGTGCGTGAAGACGAGCTGCCTGAGTTGTGGTTGGAGCATTCTGGTAGAGCCGGCCTACCGCCGTTTAGAGATGGCATTCTTTGTTGCTCCCCGTGCATTAGGAACTTTTGTGCCGAGAAAATACGATAGGAAGGTGTGTGGTCTTCATACTCTACCCCAAGTCCCGTTCTTCCCCTTGTTTTTGGCTAATTTGAGTATTTTTTGTCCTACCCCTCATAGCATCTCTGGAAAGAAACTTTGACATTCGCAATAAGTGCTGGAATTGTCTTTACTGCGCTCAAAGAGAACCCAAAGAGGGTGAAGGGGGTGTTTGGAAGGTTTCTGGGCAGCGTGGTTTCGTAGAGCCGGGGAGGGGTATTCCTCAGACAAGCCTAAATCGGACTATGGCTCTTACGGAAGCATAGAATGGAATTATAAATATCATGTACTTAGTTTGTGTTTGCTCAGTAATGTGTAAGAGGCCCTACAGATAGATTGACAATGACCCGGTGGACCTTTTTTGCCCCCTATCTAACCAGTCAAGGATCTACCCAGAAAATGGGGTGGTCACGCCCTCATGAACTTGAATTCTATCCCATTGTAAAAACCCCACAACATGCGGAGGAAAAAAACTGATCACTCCCTGATAGTTTAAGTCATTGGAACTGTCCCCCTCCCAGTAATGCAACCTGTCCTTGGTGGATTAAGGCAAGGGACATGCTAGCTACCGGCATATCAGGCAAGCAAACACACTCACGGACACACAGTGTGGGGGTGGCCATAGTAATGGGGGGAGTTACCGCCCGGGTCGGGTGAGGCTTTATTATTATCCGCGGAGACCAGGAGTTGCCTTACTGTGCTTTACTGTGTGCTTCACTGTGTGCTTTACTGTTTTATGTGCTCTTACCCACATCTCGAGTGACGAGTTATGAATCACACCCTTCCCTTTCCCTCTTCCTTCTCTCATTTTTTGCTTCTTGTTTATACTGGGGTTATGATTTGGGAAGCGTAGTTTCCGGTTGATGTTTAAGGGCGGTGGTGACTTTACTTAGTGGCAGGGGGGCTTTTTTTCCCTCTTTTTTCTTTTCTTTTTCTTCTCTCATTGGATTGTGGGTGAGAGGAAAGAAGAGGAAACAATGGAAGTGAATCGTGCTGTTCTGCATTTCCGTGAATGGGGGAAAAGTATGATACTCTGGTTATTAATCTAATCAATCGAGTCCTTTCCCCGCTCCTTTGATGTGAGCCACATTACTCTTTTCGCAAGTTATTGGGCACTACCGTGCCCAATGGTAAGAAAATGAACGAACGAATAAATGGGTAATCATTGACTCGATAAACTGACGCACCCCGCGAAACGTGCGTGCAGTGCCGCCCCGACGGTGCGGTTCAGTCAATATATGGCTTGTGTTTCGTGTTTCGGGGTTTTTCTTTTTCTTTTCTCTTGTCTTTTTTGTCCTTTTCGTTCTTCGTTTCCTCCACCCCCCCGGGTTGGGGGATTTAGCCGTACTCGACGGGGTTAAATAGAGAAGGAACGATGGATAATCTAGGTAATCTCCCTTTATATTTCTTTTTTAGTGGTGGTAGTAGTAGTTGGTATAGATTACTAGGGACAGCCTTGATAAACTACAAGCCCGGGGGCATTTTGAACTGTATAGTACCTGGTTAATCTGTAAAAAGAGGCTTACCGTTTAGCAAGGCCTGAACTCTTACAAGGTACCCTACTCTACTTTCCTCGAGAGGGAAGTTGGGAAATGGAATAACTATCGTGGAAGAAAAAAAGGCAAGGGAGAGAAAAAAAGAAAAGGGAACTTGGGCTACTGCAAACAGCATAAAGGGAGTTGTATAGTATATGACCTCCTTATATAAAACTACCCTACCAGGCTGCCACGGATCGTCAACTGAGAGGGTTCAAAACTTGCCTGATGATTCTACTTGTATTGCGCTTGTACATTAGATGGCTTGGATAGACCTGGTGGCCAACCTGCAGGATTTAACATACTCTACTCTAAACTTGAATCTTGTTCCCTAATTTTTGTTTGTATTTTTATTTTATCGTTTCTGCTGTTTTTCGGCTAGGGTATAGGGAAGAGAGAGGGACCAGGGGTATAATAGGATATGCAAGGTAGACAAGTATGGCAAGTGATTCTATTGCCCCCCCCCGGTTTCTCCTTTCTGTCTAGGAGGTGGGCCTAGAAAAAGCCATTCGTCCTTAAACACCTATGATCCTTGCATCTTCATATGGTAGACATGTCTCCACTGTATGGGTAACTTACGGATGTCATACCCAACTCCCATTATGGGGAGGCATAAAGGAGGGGGGGTGGCTTCCTATATATGTTTACCACCTAACCACCTTCCTAGGGCAGACTTATTTTTTCTTATATTCGGAAGCACATATCACTTAAGTTACGGTGGTACCCATTTAACGTCCAGTACCTGAATAGTGCGAGGAGTGTAAACTTAGATAGCATGCCGTAGTGGGGACGTTAGATCTTGGGAGTATTGGTGAGGGAGACTGACTAAGGTGTTTCCAATGGGATCCATGCGGGGGCTACCCACGAGGAGGGTGATGGGAAGGTGTTTCCTGCAGATCAATCCTTATAGCGGGCATCCAGGCATCCTTGCGGAATCTACTCTATAGTACTGTACTGTACTTGTCGCAGGCCAGGAGGACAGTACTTGAGTACCCGAAAACAGGGGAATATATTTTTGTGCCGGGGTTTAGATACGCACAGATTCTATTACTATATACCGGTATTACTTTAATCCTCGCCCCCGGGTACTTCTGGCCTGGGACAGGTATATCGCCGGGTGGGATGGGATGGGATGAGAGGGGGGCTCATTTGGTCAGAGGATGTTCGGATCTCCGTGTCGTACCTATGCATTGGGGGAGGAACAGAGGATGTGTGAAAACCGGTACTGTAAGTATATGCGGAGTTTTTATCACGTACTGTACTGGACTCTGCTCAGGCGGTGTGCTACATGACCAATCATTCCTGGTCAACTTGACAGGGGCAATTCAATCATACCAGACAGCGTGGGCAGCAGAACCCAACTCAGGTCCCACAGTAGCTCCCTCCACTCTCGCATCTTACCCTCCATCCAGAGCCGTATTGTATCCGCGCCCGCCCACTCCACCGTATGGCTACTGCACCAAGTCTCGATTGATTGGAGTAGAATCGACGTGAGGTGGTCCTTCACATCTTTCCCTCCATGCGTTCTTCCCCTACTTACAGTAACACCCAATTACTAGGAACAGCACGCTCAACAGCTCCGAGCCCTTCCGGCCCACGGATCCCATATCTGAACTACCGATATGTCTACCTTAGACTGACAGATTTGCCACCGACAATGGAGCATCATCATACATACCACACGGGCGCTGGCCCCTGTAAAAACTGATAAAAAATCCCACGCGATCCATTCGCTTTTGGATTCTACATCTTCAGCTTACATTGTCTTAAATCGTCTCCCTCATTTCGGGCCAGTTTTACTGGCCCAGCTTGGCTGCTGGGCCGGTCCTGCCGACGGAGGTGTTTAACCGGCGCGGCGATGAAGCCGGAGTCTCGGCAGCTGGCCGGTAGGTTTTCCTCATCTTTTTTTCCTCATTTTTTTTTCTTTTTCCCCTTTTCCTTTCTTTTTTCCGTTCATATTATTATTAGCATTGCATCGTGACAGGATGTGCTTTTGTTCCGCTCACAAATTATTGAAGAGATAGTCTTTATTTTTGGTTTGGTGTACTTACCGATACGCTATGCATTAGATGGGCCTGAGGGGGAAGAAAGCGGGAAGGCGATCGGGGAATGATCTGATTTTCTCCAAAGAGTTACCTGTAGGGGGAAATTGTGAAGTTGGCTTGAAATAACTTTTGGTTGAAGTGCTTCGGCTTTCTTGCGTCGCAATTGCGTGCACTTCCTTCTTTCCTTCCTTCCCCCTTCCTTCCTTCCTTTCTTTTTCTCTTACGCTGCCTCTTTGCGCCTCATCGCCTGATTCTCGATAGATCACCTGAGAAGCCTCTATGACCCTTTGTGTTACCGGAAAGTTACCTCAATGATCCAGATCGATTTTTTTCTGCCCTTCCGTTGATATCCCACGGGTAGATTAGCTGGTGCTGTTTCATGGGGAAGCACTCGGCTACTTTCCCACTCTCCTCCTCATCGGCATCCTATCATACCCGCCCCCGTTCTACCACCACGACAATACGCCACTACGGAACTTCTGGGAGTGCTCACCCCTCTGCTAGCGGGGGAATGCTCAGAAACTGCAAGGTGCATGATGTAGGGCTGTAAACGAGTCTGGTTCCTAAAACATAGATGCCGGACAATACCGACCAGATTGCCAATGTGCTCTTGTCGAATCCTCTTGTTGCTATTGCTATGTTTCCTCTTACCTGAATTACCCCGAGGGCGGATCAACAAGGTAAGAGCAAAGAAAAGCCAGACTATTCAGGCCAAGTCGGATCTGGACCCACCCCAAGCCCCTGCTCGCAGATCGGTATAATCTTCCCCGCCGCCACCATGCCGTTGCGGAGGGGGGAAATGCCGGTTCGGAGACCCCGACCTAGTTCCCGGCTATACTCTAAATACGTCCTCTGTTTCACAGTGCAGATCGCTAACTATATCGAACCACTTCTATATCGTACCATACAGTGCCCCAAAAGGGAAATTTCTTTTCCTGAATCCTTTTTTTTCTTTTTGTTACCCCGGCCATGGGAGAATCTCCAGGAAATGTGTATTCGCAATTAGCAGTGCAGTACCAGACTAGCCAACCCGCTCCCGCCACCGCCGCCAACCAACATCTAGGAAGCAGGTTACATACTTGGACCCACACGTACCAAGGGTACTCTCCCCGGCCTGGATTACTAACGACAAAACTAGAAAAGCACTCAGAGTGCGTTGACCGCTTTTGAGGGTACCTGGGAAACTGCGGAGCAAGGCAAGCAACCCATCTATTCCACCTTGCCCATCACCCCTTGTTGACGCCCCCGCTCTTTTTTCCCCATAACTATCGCTTGGATGGCTCAACCTGCTACTTACTACTCGGCGCCGCTTGAGACGGTCTACTTAGGTTAGCTTAGGTTTGACTATCGGTAGCCATTCAGCTAGCTATCTAGCTATTCCATTGGATGGATAAAGGGCTGTGTGTTTAACACACTGACCCCCCCCCCCCCCCCATTCTTTCGTCCCTATCGTACCTGCTTTCCACTCCCAGACCGATTCAAACAAGACATCCCGCACGGGAAGTACCTTCCCCGGCCTAGTGAGCAAGCAAGAATGGGGGAAATCCAAAAAAAGTGGAAAAAGTCAAAAAAACACATGTGATACTGTGCCGCCATGTCTCTGTCCCATCATACGTCCTATGCTGAAGTGAACCAAAGGCGCAACAGCACAGGGACAACCGTGCGCACAGGCAGATTGCTGGAGAAATTGATTGATAGGCAGGGATATAGATAGATCATTACGGCCCTAAAGAATAAATGATCCAGCCCTATCTTCGACTGGAACGGACAGCAATGCAGGATGCATAACTGATGAATGGGTGGCGGGTTTCGAGGTTCCATTATGGTAGTACCTATGTATGATTACCCCCCCCAGTATGATAGCAATAATGAATTGGAGGGGGGGATATCCATTGTTTAGGGTTTTGTTTTTCGGGCTTTAGATATCTTGCCGTCGCGTTCATAGTGTATCACTCGGGTTCTAGTTGCAGGTTGGCGATAGGGGTCTCTTGGTAACCAGCCAAATGTCGGAACACAACGTCATTACCGAACCGCTCATTGGCGGAAACAGCATGGAAAAAGGGTTCAAAAAGTAATTTGCCATATGATAACTGGTATCCACACCTTGCCTAGTTCGTGTGTCCACAACTTGGCATAAGCTCCTGACAAAGGCTGGAGATGGATAAATAAATATTATACCTCAGACATGGTAAATTTCATCAAAAAGTTTTCCGAATTCTGAATTCCAAGATATTTGTGGAAATATGATGGTTCAAAAACTGGCAATTTTGGTGTGTTTTGGCATCTATCTGGTTTATGATACTAGACGACTCCCCTAGATAGGTTGGTTGAGAAGAGGAGGGGGGATGTAGGGTGCGGACTTAGGAGTCGGTGCTTGGGGTTTGTGCTAGAGGGGAAGTAAGGATAGTGCTTCAAGGTGAAGGTAGCAAGAGAGCTGACGAAGTCACGGGTCCAGTCGAGTTAGAGAAGGGAGATGTCGCGAGGAAATGGGAAGGGGAGAAAAGAAAAGAAAAGAATAGTATGATAGAAGAACGTGGGGGGAGCCCCCTTGTATATTTCCCCGTTTATCCATAATTCGCTTCTCACGATTTTCACTCGAGGGTCATATTTGGGAGCTTTTTTCTTTCTTTTTTCCCTTTCTTTTCCTCTTTCTGAAGCATTGTTGGTCTCCCAGAGATGGCAGAAAATGTTCTGATGTGTCGTGCATATGTCTATAGCGGTGTCTCCATAACTATATACAGCTAAGATATCATACTTAACCCCCTTACTGTTATCCCCACGGGGGTGTTTGGTTGTGGAAAAAGTTTCTAAGCCTGTTTCTAGGATGGCGAGTGAGTATAGGTGGGCACTCGGGACGATTCGGGACGGCGCCAATGGTTTCAGGGGGGAACAAGCGCGATGCTTATAGCATGGCATAAACCTGAACCTGTGGAGTTTTTGTCCGCCCGCTCCCTGTTGCTGTGTTCTCGAGTTCTCGATTCGATTTGCTTCTGTTGGATATCTTGGGTTGTTCACCGAAGCTTAGCCATACATCTAGCTTGGTTGCAACCGGCTATGTGGCTCACTTGTCTTCTTTACACTCTGTTCTCGTTTCTTTTCTCTCTCAACTCAACAAGCTCCACACAGTAAACTAAACCAACGAAACTGCTCTTAACACAACTCTCATTTTCCCCTTTGAATCTCGTTCTTTCCTTCACTCTTAGTGAAGCTCTGTCCACAGTATCTCTATCCATCAAGCGGTCTGCAAACACTTTATCGTCTCTACGGCTTAAAGAACTCAGCTGACCGTGGATCATTTCCAACAGCTTCAGTCACCAACTATCACACGCTATTTCAAAACAGGCATCACCATATGAGTGATACATGGTGATTTTCAAGGTGCAGAGTTCCTAGGACTTGGTGAGGGGAGCCTCCTATGATAACTTACCACGGGGTGTCAAATTAACGCGAACACTTGTACTGTACCGCGCAGCCAAGTGCCACAGCTGAAAATCGGTGAATGTATGATATTTCCTTCAATCGCTACTAGACCTAAATGATAAGGCCAACCCCCTACCCTCATAGTAGCACGCTTTCACTCTGGGAGTAAGGCTAGATGTATTTTATTTTTCGTTGCTGAGGTTGCCCGAATTATTATTTCTGGTATTAAGCTGGGGTAACTTGGCTGCTGGGTATGATGATAATAATAATAATATCATACAAGTAGTCGCTTTAATTTGACACCCTGCGGTACGCCACATCCGACCATGAAATTGTGGCGCAGCATTTTTAGCTACTCTTTATCCCAAGCTGTTAAAAACCCAAATTCCAGGTCAGAGAAGAGAACACATAACCATCGTCGCTCAATAGCTCTTCAGCTCCTATTACCTCATACAACCATCCGCATCCACTATTCACTCAATCACCTCTTCACTACTATAGAACTGCTTCTATGGGAAGCCCTATCGAAAAAAACTCCGGAAGGGCTTCAGCACAGAGTTAACAAAGCCACGAGAAGGGGCACATCCACAGGATGGCCAGAATTGGAGATGTTCAGCGGATAGCCGCTTTTCCGTGGTCTCCGGACGCCGCTCCTTTTATTGTAACGGGTGCCCAAGCTGGTGCGGTTGCCGCTGATTTTTCCGACAATACCCAGTTGGAGCTGTGGGATCTTGATTTGGAAAATGCCCATGCTGGAGGCGAATTGGCACCAGCTGTGTCAGTCACTACCGATAGCAAGTATGTCATAATAGAGCGCAGTTGCTGAGAATTGGTAGATATACAAGCTCTGTTGGCTAACTGAAGATAGGTTCTACGATATTGCTTGGGGAAAAGTGTCCAACGGTAAGCCCCGGGGAATTATTGCCGGTGCGTTGGAGAATGGGCCATTAGATCTATGGAGTGCCGATGCTTTGTTGAGCAATAGTGGGCAGATTCCCCCAGCCGTCATCCGGTGGTCGGGCTGTTAATTCTATGTCTGGTGATCCTTTGGTTTCTCGGACAACGAAGCACACGGGCGCTATAAAATCGCTCCAGTTCAGTCCATTTAAGTCCGAACTTCTTGCTACGGCAGGTGCGAAGGGAGAGGTGCGAACTGATCATTTATAAATGAAAACCGAGCGTGGCTGATTTATCTCTGTAGTTGTACGTTTAGGATCTCAACAACACCGAAAATCCTTTCCTTCTTGGAAACAGGGCTGCTCGGGCTGACGACTTTGACTCCCTGGACTGGAACAAGAAATTTTCCCACATCTTGGTTGCAGGAGGGAATGGGGGTTTTGTGGCAGTATGGGATGTGAAATCCAAGAAGGAATCACCCACATTAAACAATTGGGCCGCAAGGCGGACAGTGCTGTTGCCTGGTATCCAGAACAGGTCTACTGAGCCCGCTCAATTACGATGGCCATTGCTAATAACCCGCAGCAAACAAAACTTATTACTGCTATTCCGGGTGACACCAATCCGGTCATATTGCTTTGGGATCTGAGGAACTCAAATGCTCCTAAGCGGGTCCGCAGATCTTCCTTAATTTGTGTGCGCCAATGAGCTGACGATATTTGCAGACACTATCTGGTCACGGATTGGGTGTACTATCTCTTTCCTGGTGTAGGCAGGATACAGACCTGCTCCTCTCTTGCGGTAAGGATAATAGAACAATTTGCTGGAACCCACAAACAGGAGACAAGCTTGGTCAATTCCCCGTGGTCACCAACTGGACTTTCAAGACTCAATAGAACCTTATGAATCCGAGTCTCTCAGCTACTGCCTCATTTAATGGAAGATTGTTGTCCAAACCCTCCAAGACACAAACCCGACATCGTCCCAAGCTGGGAGCTCGGGCACCACACAGCTTGGTGCTGATGACTTCTTCTCTAGAGCAAGCAACGCGCAAACTTCCTCATTTACTTTTAAGCAGCCACCGAAGTGGTTCAGTACTCCCGTGGGAGCATCATTTGGGTTCGGCGGCAAGTTCGTCAGTTTCACATCTCCAGAACCCCTGGCCGGTCAACCTCGTCGGTCTGCAGTAAAAATCTCGACTTTTACTGTCGATTCTGGTGTTAATTCAGCTACCGAGGGCTTCTAGAAGGCGCTGAGGGAAGGCAACCTTGTAAACGTCTGTCATTTGAGGAGCCAGGATGCAAAAACATATGAGGAGAAGGCGGATTCTTAAACCATTATTCGAGGGGGATCCTCGGGAGAAGTTATTTGAGTATCTCGGATTCAAACAGGAGGATTTGGAAGATACAGATGCAGGGGTAGACACAAAGAACACTAATGGCGAAGGCGAAAACCAGAGCTCGGACCAGTCAGGTGGCGCAGCTGTCAAGGACAAACAGCCTTCGTCATTCTTCGCAGGTGCCGGTGCCGATTCAGAAAACTTTTTGGTGGATCTCTCCTCCATTCAGTCAAATCGTGGGGCGAAGACGAGTAACCCTTTCCAAATATTTACGGGAGATGAGTCTGAGGCAGACAGGAAGATCACTCGCGCAGTTGTTTTAGGCCAGTTTGAAAAGGTGGTTGAAGTTTGCTTGAAGGAAGACCGTATATCTGACGCATTCATGCTACCAATCTGCGGAGGAGAAAAGTGCATCGAAAAGGTCAAAACGGTATGCTTTACGAAGAATGCTAAAGGCCCGAACTATCTCCGTGTTCTAGCTTCGATCGTTGGAAAGAATCTCTGAGACGTAGTCCACAATGCGGACCTGGCTAATTTGAAGGAGGTTATGGTCGCCTTTTGCAGTTTTGCGGACGGAAAGGATTTCCCAGACCTTTGTGAAGCCTTGGGCAACAGACTTGAACAGGAATTGGGGCTCACAGAAGGAAGAAAGGAGGCCCGAAAGCATGCGTCCCGCTGTTACCTGGCAAGCTCCAAACTTGAAAAGGTTGTTGATATCTAGATTGAAGAACTTCATCAGGGTGAGAAGGCTGGTTTAGAAGAGATTTCTGATGATTCAACATTTGCCGTTCACGCCCACTCTCTTCAAAACTTCATTGAAAAGGTTACTGTATTCCGGGAGGCAGTGAAGTTCTCGGACCAAGAAAAGAACCTCTCTAGCGGCTGGAAACTCCATGTCCCCCATGAGAACTATTGTGAGTACGCAGACGTAGTTGCTTCTTACGGACAGCTAGAAGTTGCGGAGAGATATCTGGATCTTCTCCCGACCAATTATCCCGCAGCCACAGTAGCCAGAGATCGGGTGAAAGAAGCCTCCGGCAAGGGAGCAACTACAACACAAGCCCGCAAGTCACAGCAACCCGCTCCAGCTGGAGTAAGCCCCTACGCTCCTCCAACAGCAACTCAAGGATATAAGCCGACCTCCTATCAACCTACCCAGACAGCTCAAGCCTCAGGGCAATATGGAACAGGGTATCCGAGATACAATGCCTCTAGCTTTGGCTAGCCCCCTCCTTAGAGAAGCTTTGGCCTAACTGCCTTAATGCCGCCCCCTTCACAGGTATCCGATATGTCCAATTGGAACGATACACCTAAAGTGACCAAAGTGCCGCGCCGCGCGACACCTTCTGCGATAGCGCCGGTGAATTCACCTTTCCCAAGTGCCCCAAGCGCACTGTCACCACCAACGCCATCTATGCCTTTTGGCGCACCTCCCTCTAGAGGATCTTCCGTGCCCCTCCCCCCCCAAGAACGCTGCACCCCCACAACGGGTTCAGTCTCCTACCCAATACTAGTTGAGATCCTAGTCCCTAGTTGCTCAGGCACAGACACCTTATACCCCGACTACACAGACTTCCCCCCCCCTCGCAACCTAGCTGTGATATTTCTCCTCCGGTTGTGGCGGTGAGTAGGTATGCCCCCACCCCCGCACTTGCGAGTGCAGCTTCGCAACCTCACTAGAATCAAGCACTACCTGCGCCCCCCCAGGGAGCTTTTGTAAGCGCAAGGCAAGGTGGGCCGGGGCCCCAATACGCACCTCCGCCAACCGCCTTCGGTCAGCCACCAGTGCCATCGCCTTATGCACCAGCGCCTCCTCAAAACCAGGGCGGTCAATATGGCGCACCCCAGGACCTAGTCAATATGGGCCCCCGCCTATCCAAAGACCATCATCTCAGCCTGCTCAACCGGAGACCGTTCTGCCACCAAAAGCACAGACACCTGTCCCACCTCCATCTAAGCATCGTAAGCGTATCATGCATCCAAATAGTCCTTATTCTAACATGCATACTATCTGCGGGTGACCGAACACTTATTCCCTCACAGTACCGTCCCATTTTTGAGCTCTTGCATTCCGACTTTGAGAGAATCAAACCACGTGCTCCGGTATACATACCATTCTAGAATTTCTGGTTAGGGGTTGATAGAATACTAACGCATATCCAATTCGGCCTGTGTTCCACCGTCAAGGGAAAGACACCGAAAGGAGGTTGAATATACTATACTATCATATTAACAACGAGGATGCTCTCTCTCAGGAGGCACTTGAGAGTATGTTGGAGCTCTCCAAGAGTTTGTCCACTTTCCACCTTATATCCGGATCAATTTCTAACATTTTGGTATAGCGCTCGCTACCAAGGACTACACAACAGCACACTCCATCCAGGTGGATTTGGTAACAAACCGAACTTCAGAATGCGACACCTGGATGTCCGGAGTAAAACAGTTGATAGAGATGAGCCAGGCGACCCCCGAGTAAGCAGCGTATAACCGTAGCGCTTAGATCAAAGCACACGAATTTTCCGCCCAGGTGTTACTTCTTTGATACCCTATTCTGCTTACCATCCTCATTATCAAAGAAGGCGAACTCTGTGATTAATGCCCAAGTACACTGTTTTACACCCGCATCTTTTATGATTCTGTGACGATAAAACTAAAATTCAATTCTTCCCCCATATTACGTGAAAAATAATTAGGACATACCGGTAGAGTTTAACCACGGAAATATTACGGTGATGCACCGCTACAACGGGAGCCGGTGGAGCTCCCTTAGGTCATAGTGGGATGCAAGTGAATGACAACACATATTATAACAGTTAGGAATTTTAGTTTGCGATAACTTGTTGTAGGCCGGTACGAGAACGTGCGCGCCTCTGGCGAGCCTTCCGCGGGATACTGGAGAATCTTCACGGACTTGGGAGTTCAGGATGATCTTGAGGCTCTGAGGAAATCAGATAATGGCATCAGAACACTGAATAGGCATATAAAAAAAGCGAAAACTTCATATGATATTACGAAGGTCATATTATGCTGAAAGAAGCGATTGATATTTTGTGCTGTTACCTAGAGCTTGTCGCGTGCCTCCCAAGGTTCTTTTCCGACATCCTTGGTTGCCTCTGTGGTCCAAGCGGTGTTCGATCGGATCAAGCTAAATTGATTGACAACCCGGAAACACCAGACGCCACCCAGATCGACAGTCAGACCCCTATTATCCCAATTTTAACTCACTCTTAACCCAACCTCTATACAATCTGCAAACTCCTGTCGCTCATCCACACTTTGCTTATCTCCCAGCTTACCCTCGGCTCCCACAACAGCGACCCTGCGATCTGTTTTTCATAGAAAAGCGACGTTGCTGAATAGCTTCCCCAAGCTCCGACATGGCCTCTCCACTCACCCATGATCCACGGCCTAGCTTCCAACCCAAGATTGTTTCCTTATACGAAAGCCTCTTTAAGGTAGCGGTCGCCGTATTATTATCTCTAGTTGGGCGATGCTAAGAATAAATTTTAGGATGAGGACGATGAACAGGAAAAGTCAGAGGGGTTCTGGACAGAGTTCTTCCTATTAAAGTGTCACCCACCCGGTTTAACTGCCATACTCGATCCTATATCGCCAGACGACTTATTACACATGCAGGTGAATAAACGGAAATCCTAATATTGCGGCGAGCGGAGGCATAAGGCTAATCGGTGTTAGCCTCAAACAAGACAATTGTTCTCACACGCAGTCAATTGTGTCAAATCCGGTGGTAACCCCTCAGATGAGATTGCTCTAGATGTGGGGGCCCCTGTTTTTTATTTCTCGTTAGGAGATGAAGGAAGAACTAATGCTAATGCGTGTGGGGCCTAGACATTGAATGTGTTCTTACGGGCGGTCTTGGCTAAGCGATACACCAACCTCAGTTCGGACATCATTTCTATCCTGACGGGATTGAGTAAAGTGGACTGGGTGTTTACGGACTTTGTTACGTCGCTAGATACCCATATCAAGAATGGCCGGACTGGTACGTTGTGTTGTTAGCACTCGGGGTTATGGTCGATTTGAATGGTCTAACAAACGGCTGGGTACAGTTGAGGTGCGGCGGAAAGCCATTCAAGTGGCATTGTGCATAGCCTGTGGAGCCTTTCAGACCGGCTTGCTTTCTTACTTTACACACCGAGACCTCTTCCCTGCGCTTATGAAGGTATGCTGTCTTTGGGCTTTCTTTACTTTTATTTTTTGCTTTCGAAATGATTAGCTTACCGGTTTTAATCCATGTAGTACACTAATGACCCCGAGACTGCCGGTCTTGCATATGAGCCTTTTCTATTGCTTGCTACGCTTGCGAACTGTAGGTTTGCTCATACGTGATACGATATATTGTTTATGCTAATTATTGAAGACAACAAATTTGAATTTCAGAATCCGTACCAGATGAGGTTGGATGATTTTGTCAACGAACCTACAATCAAGAGAATCGTTCAAGAGATCGGATTCTCCTCAGTTCGGTGCCGGGCTGATTACATAGCTATCCAAGATGACCTACCTGAGGGATGGTCCTTGAATAATGTCCTCTCCTATGTTGGGCTCACCATGCTATCTGGGGCTGGCCCTAAGAGTCGCCCGACCTCACCTGCACTAACTCCTGCCTCAGATCCGAAGCTGTCCTTCAATGATCTGTAAGTACTTCAGATTCGCGATCAATTAGGCGTGTACTTCTTGCTTACATTCCGAGCCTTATCACAGACCAGGACCAAACGCCGCAATCCTGTTGGCAACATATGACTTCGTCAACGCTAACAAGTTATTCTGCCATAACTTCGTGAACTACCAAGACTCTGACCCGAAAGGTTTGTGGAAATCTACACCTGACCTATCGTTCGCCAACTAACTATTCCCTGCACCATACAGTCGAGTCCCCCATATGTTCCTACATATCGTTAACATCCTACCTCCTACACCACGCTCACCGCTCCTCCCGATCATCCTTATACGCCCGGCTAAACCTTCTCGTTCTGCGTATCCTCTTGGAAGACCAATCTCTCTGCAAACGCCTAATATGCGACGAGACAAAGTCGTTCGTAAGACTATGCAGACAGAAACCCCCGCACTTACCAGTCGTTCGTTCGAAACGGCCGCTTCTAACAGCTATCATCGATGCAGTCGTCGATGGCATCAACCATAACTTGAGAAAACGTCTGGATGTGGAATTATATAGGTACGTAAACTAAAATCAAACTAAACTAAGGTCTTCGGAAGGCGAGGAGTGCAAAATAATTATTGCCGGAATAACCAAGCTAATTATGAATTTTCTCCCTCAAAAAATAGTGCAAGCATCGGCATACTCTCCCGATCAATATCTTTCCTAATCCGTAGTAGGATCCGGCTTGGTACCCTCCCTTTCATACTACCCACTTATTCTTTTCTTTAACTAACATCGAAAAAAAAGCCTATCACTGGACAGACCTCTGGCGCTCCATCCTCTCCCTAATCCGCTTCCTGACAAGCTACTCGCCCGATCTCAAAGACCTTTCCGACCTCCCACCCTTCCTAGACGACCTGGTGAACCTAATCGCCCTAGCGCTCTCCGCCGGCGATGCATTCCTCCCCAACGCAGCCGAATACGACGACTTATTCTACAAACTCGTGGAAGCTGGCGACACGCTCGTTAAATTCCGCGATTCCTGTACCTCCCCCCCCCCCCCCTATCTCACAGGATGCGGGCTAATAAAGTAGACGACCTAACCTCCCGACCCCAAAACTCCATCTCAACACTCATCACCGTTTCAGAACACTACTACGCCCTCATATCCGAGAACCAAAGTAGGACCAAATCGAATCTATCACCGCAGCAAGTGGGGGAAGTCATAAAGAGCGGATACGAAACGCTATCCATTACGAGTAAAGACGGACTCGACGCATGGGAGAGGTACAGAGAAGCGGACGAGAGGGCCTTTCTGAAGAGGGCCGCCAGAACAGCGGTTGGGGATGTTAGGATTGTCATGGGAGAATAAAAGTAAATATTCAACTAATTAAGGTGACGACGGGGAGTGGCGAGAGTTGTTTTTTTCTGCTTGTTTGGTATGATATGATACCTTTTTAATCATTCGACGGTTATTTTATACGATGGGGAGTGTGAGAGAGCGTGTTTTTGGCTGATTGATGGATTGGCGGATAGAAGTATATGTTATATGCAGTTTGGTGGGTAGAAAAGGACGGGGAAAAGTATTATGGCTTATCTAGGAATGAAATGAGATGAAAAGCAAAAGAAGGACGGACTGTAGAATGAATGAGTCATCTGCGGTGATACCTTTGAGAGGGTAATGGTATGATTGGGAGTGAGTGGTGAGTGTACGGTAAGGAAAAAAAGCGAGTGATAGTGAAGAGAGCGGGGCAGGCTGCATAACACCATGCAAGAAAATCACAGCTCCCACCCCCCAAAGGAAAAACTCCCAGGCATAATATATACCTTTTCCACCTCTTTTTCAAACACCCTCAAAAACGCTATAAAAAGAAAGCACGCCTCAGTCCCCCCCCCCCCAAAAAAAAAGCCTATACATACTTCCCCCGATGCGTGCTCCTCGCAGGGGTCAAATCTACCACGGAAAACCCGGACGGACTCTCTTTCGTTGCAAACTCGCCCGGACTTCCCAACGGCGTAGCCCTGGAACTAACAAATGTTATAAGCTTCGGCAGCGGAGCTCTCCTCTTCTCCCCTCCTCCTCCACCATTTCCATCTAAACTATCACCATCACTATCACTCCCCCTTCTCCCCCCGCTCTCATCATCCGTAAAATTGGCTCCCCCAATACCCCCCGAATCAGCTCTAAACGAAACATACTCTTCGTCCTTAGCCCTGCTACCACACAGGAAATTTTTAATCCTCGCGGCAATGCGGCGCATCTGCCGCCTGGACTCACGGGTAGTCCCAAAAACCATGAGGATAAGGTATCCGGTTGACCCGGAGGCGAGGAAGTAAGACCAGTCCACAAGCTGCTGCTTCACCGTCCAGCCCAAGTGTGGCCTCTCCGCGAGTGGTGACCTACGCTCGATCACGCCCTTGGCGTAAAAGTACTGCGCGAGCAGAAATGTGGCTTGCAGGCCGCCGATTATGAGGAATCCTGCGACGAAGCGGATTAGAACGTAGCGGTCCTCACTATCGCTGGTTGTCGTCGTTGTGCTCGTCGTGGAGGTTGTCGGATGGGTCATTTCCGAGTGTGGTTGGGGAGGAGGGGGGGTGTGGGGTTTATGGTCGTAGGGTCCCCACTGTCGGACTTTGTGGGTCCAGCTTGCGCTCCACATTACGCGGATGCAGCGTATGAGGATTAGGAGGAGGAAGACGGAGCCCGAGGTGCAGGTAGTAACCACTTATGTCATGTGTTAGTTGGTGGAAGGTGAGGACGGGGGGGGGAAGAAAGGCGTACCTATGCAATTACATAGGACCAAACGTAATGCCATAAGTTTCTTTATCTGAGGCAAGTTTGAGAGAATAACCTGCACGGCCGGGAGCAGGAAGCATATCCATTTCGACCCCGTGATGAACCGATCACTCTTCAGCACTCGGCTTTTTATCTCCCAAACAGAGACGAAGAGCATTAAACTCCAGAAGAAGAATAGTAAGCTCGCCACGTTGAAGAAGTAGTTCCCTATAAATAGATTTTCCCAATGGATCAGTCATCCTCTTCTCCAAGATCCAAAGCAGGGTGTAAGTAATTACGAATAGCGAAAACAATCTTAACCACAGTGTTCGGCGAAGTCTCATACGTTATCGTAGCGTTCGGATTCCTCCATTGTTCCAGATAGGCTCCGTATTCCTCTATCTGCAATGTCGGCCACAGCACAAGATTTACAATCCCGTGCGCCACTGTGAAGAGCTGTTGAAGGAATATCGAGAGGGAGAGGAGTGACACGTCTATGCCGTATTAGTCCCATAGAGGGGTGGAAGAAAGCAGGAAGGAGGGGGTGGAGGGGGTGGGGGGAGACAAACAAACAACTTGCTTCCCATTCAACTTGAACAGTATATGTGTAAACCCAGCTGCCGCTGCACTCCCGGTAGTGTATATTATTGTTATAATGGCCAAGGCCACTGCTTCCGGGTATAATGTCACAGAGGGAATATCTTTTTCGGACATTATTATTGTCGTTGAGCCACAGTCTCTCACTCACCCCACCCACACAATCCACAACCACTAACCCCCCCCCTCTAACCAGTAGATTTCCCACACAAACACGAAGAATGTATATAAGAAGAGAGCTGCCAATAAAGTAAGAAACGAAAGGCAAGAGCGTGTACACACACACCAGTATTATACTACAGTATATATTTATGTCTGTGCGTATGCCAGTCCAAATGCACGCACCCAGAACAAACAAGCTTCCCCCCAAAAAAGGAGGATGAAAAGGTCGATCGATAAAAGAGTAAACGAATGAAATCAGATAATTATAAAAAAAAATCGGCCTGCCGAGAACGGAAAAGGATATCCTTCAAGTACTATGTCTTCCACCGTGACAGGGAGGGGTGAAGGAGGGAAGAGTAGGAAAAGGTTCAAGACCGTTCGACGCTGTGTGCGTCGTTAGTTAGGTAGCACATCCGCAGCGGCGGGAGCAAAGGTGCGCAGGAGCAAAAGAGGTTGGAAACGAACGATGGGTGGGGGAAGCGTTGGTTTTATTTTACTCATTTCTAGTTGGGTTGGGTTGGAATGTGTTTATTAAAATCCTGTATGAGGGGGGTGGTGGAAGGGGGAGTTGTGTCTTTCGGAGAATGTAGTATCATACCATAGGTGAGGTATGATATGTTAGTTGTGAACCGGTGTGTATGGTGGGGGGGAGGGGGCAGTTGATGGTCTATGGTAGGGTAGGGTGTATTTTGGGAAAAGTTAGGATGAATAGGTCATGCATGTCGGACTGACTGTCGAAAGGGAGGGAGCACCGGGAGGAAATGAGGGGAGAGATGGAGGTTGGTGGCGTTTTGTATGCTTTCTTGGTGACCAGTTACAGTGTTGTTGTTGAAAGTACATACGGTGGAGTAGAGTATAATATTATTATCATGAAGCAGAGCGATGCTCGCCGTGCTGTTAGTTGGTCACTCTACTGAGTGCTTCGAGCGCCCAGCCCGGTAGACAGACCCCCCCCCCCATAATAATTACCCTCTTCGCCGGCGGAGAGACGGGCCTAAGTCAGCCCCGTGAAATCATAACCACACATCACTCGGTCACTCGCTCGACACGGCTCTCCTTCAGGCAGCGTGTAACCCACAGTATCATACTTGACCGTCACCGAAGCAACACTCTCTAAAACAAAGGATCATAGTCTACCTCAGAGCATCGCACAAACCTCCCGGCCCAACCCGGGGCAGACTTTAGCGCTCGCTTTTCATACAGAGGCCATAAAACCGCAAGTAAAGGCGAAGTCATCTTTGCTCGGTAAGGGCGCTTGGTTGCACTGTACAAGCGCTGAACCCTGTGATACCTTTTTGCATCAGATGCGATACTGTACTGCACCAGTATGTGGTAGGCGGTTCGGTTTAAGGCCTCCCCACAGGCTCTACTGCCGGTATTATACCCCTCCCTCTCATATGATACCCCTCTCCTTCTACCCCCTCCGTGGATCATTCGTGCTGCGGATAGATTAGATGCGGTATGTGCCGGTACATACCGTGCCTGGAATGACACTGTGCAACCTTGACCCAAAGATATACCCCGAGGATGAAAACTGTTCTATTACACCACCAGCGTCAATATCACTGCCACCCCCCCTCCGTTAAGGAGCACAAGCCCCTACAGACAGGATACCGGTATCTCTTGTCCTGGCGTACGACCCGGTACTAGTACTCTATAAGTTGGTATCACACCCGCAGATCAAGGGAAGGCTTCTTTATTTATTTTTTCTACTTTTGCTCGAGTGCCTTACTACTAGTACTTGTAGTAGCGCGGAGCAGGTATAATATTTACCGAAATCCAAGATATTAATACACAAAGATCTACATTACCCAAGGTTTTTAAAACCGTTCCTGCATTCATTCACTCACTCATTCACCGAATCCACAATAAATAGCCCACTACCACCATTACCTCTCCGGGGTAATCTGAAAAGGAAAGAGAATGTCTCAGCACAGTGAAAAGGCCCAAAACCCCGAAATCCAATCCGCCACAAGCACTTTACTTCCCCAAACTCTTTCGCCGGAAGCGGAATAATAAAACCCCATGATAGGGTTTCCTCCTCCTCCGTACAATATTATTATTATTATTATCATACATACACCATGTTCTCCAAGAGGATCAATAAAATAAAAGAAAACCAGGCCGCACCTGCCCATCACAACCCAGGACGAACACGGTGGAATCGCCAAGTTGCTTACTTACCTGCTTGCTCGCTCTTCTGTTTGATCGGGCCTCGACTCTTGTGCACGGCATGTAGTAACTCAGCTCAGCTTGGCTTAGTTTATGCGCCAGAGCGTTCCTTAACTCTAGGACGCTGACCCTAGAAGGAAGGAAGAAAGGTGGAAATGATAGTATTGGGAATGAATAGATGATGGGCAGTGATATTTCCCGAGATTAGTCATCTAAATCATATTTCCCATATTGAGCTGCTAATTGCGAATTCGATAACTTATGGGCGGTACGGTGATCCAAGATCTTCTGCTCCGGTATGCCCCGCCCCAAGCTATGCTATCGATTCACTCACCTAAGTGACAACCTAGGTGAATAGCTATTCTACTGTACACAGCAAGGTATTCAAGCGTGCAAGCGGCGCGCCGGCAAATTAGAAAAGCAGGAGAGAGAGAAACGAACAAAAGATGAAAAGAAAGAGAGAAAAAACTGCCTTTTACAGCAAGTTAAGCTCAACAGCGAGATTAAGAGATCCACCCAACTATCCCACCACTACCGTAGCAACACCACTTACGACCACCCATTAGCTGACCCCCCGTACTCGGTGGCGCCGCCAAACCCACCCCCGAATGGCGTCCTCCCACCTTGATATGGAGTCTCGTAGCCGGCCCCACCGCCGCCCATCCCACCCATCGCATAATCCTGCCCGGGGCTCCTGACGCCGTCGCCAAATCCATCGCTAGCCTCGTTCTTGTTACTGAAGGTCTCGATCACGGCAGCGAGTTTCTCCTGGAGGTATTTTATACCCTGCTGGAGGATCTCGTCTGGCGGAAGGGATCCGGCAGACTCGATATCGAGGTAGAAGCGGGAGGGAACTGCGTCATAGTTGAAAGGCTCGCCCTCAATGGGGGGCTCCTCCCAGTCCGCATATTTAGATTTAGGCCTGTGTAATTCCCAGGAGATTAGCACTAAACCAAGGCTACCAGAACAAAATTTAGTAAAGTTTGAGAAAGGGAAGCGTCATACCATTCCTCCTTTGCATCTTCCTCATACCAGTAATCGATATGCCTGAGTTTATTCCAAGGGTCATATTCGAACCCAACAGCCGCCGTAGGAGCCCACTTAGCATGTTCCTTCGCAATTCCCTTTTTTGCGATACACTTCAACCGGAGCTCCTGCCCCTTGCGCAATTTGCAAATGATAGTCCCTTGTCCCTCAGGATCTAATCGCACCAATCCAAAATTAGACCACAATCTCCCCAACCCGTCCCTCCTCCACCCACTGACCAGACGGTTTCCCTTGGACAGAACACACCATTGATAACAGGGCTGCCTAACTGTGCTCCCTCCGCAATGACCAAATCCCTCGCATATACCGTAACATTATCCTCACCAGTACACCTAGCATGTAACGACAGAGTAACCGAGCACCGCTCGCAGTACTGGTCGCAGAAACAGTCGCGGGTGTAGATTAGCTTGTCATCAATGTTTGTTGAGTCGAGTGGGACCATTCCAAGTCTATGGCAGAGGAACTCATCCGGAATGACGGAGGTGTTTGTCTGAATCTCCACAATGTCGATTGCTAAATCAAGAAACCCACTAATGTAAGTCTCCAGGCGCACGAAGGGACTGATGGATAGTGACTTGTCCAATAAGCCTACCAATTGTGGGAATCTCTGCGAGCATAATACGGCGAAGGGCATTTGCGAAACTGCGAGGGTCCGGGTCGGTTGGTTAGCATCGGGTAGGCGGAAAAGCAAGAGCGGAAGCAAAGGGAAAAGGAATACGGAGAAGAAAAAAGAGGAAACGTACGCAAGATCGCAGTTAGAAAGTACTATCTGTGCGTGCCTGCTGTCCGCCTCCTTGATGGTAATTTGAGCTTTGCGAACGCACCAAATTAGCCACCGACAGCACGAACACAAACCCACCCTGGCAGCGCGGAAAGCACTCAGAATAACATACGTCCGCGATCAGAGCCGTAGATAGTATCATAGTCATCCATGCCGATTACCCAGTTATGCAGGGTAAAAAAAGGAAAACAGGCCCTGTGCTGCTTGGTTGGTGGTTAGATGACGATGATAAAGATGGTCGTTGTGTGTGGTCGGACGAGGTCTTTGTCCAGATTGTCCAAGCTCTTGACTGAGGTACAGGTAAGCTGGGTCGGTCCTAATTTCTGAGGCGGCTTAAAAAAAAAGACCTCTCAAACAACTGCCAAGCCATCCGCTGAAGATAGACTAACCCCTAACCCTGTCAACCCCATTCAATCACAAAAAATCACACGTAAATCTTTAATCTTGGCGTGCAACAACCACTTTCTTATTTTACTTTTTTCACAAAGAAGCAATTATCATAAAACCCTTTTTTTCCCCAGGAGGGGGCCAATAAGGTGCGACGTAGATCTTGCGTCATTAAAAACAGGGACAAGAAAAAAGGAAATACTGTAAGATAAATGAATTAGGGAAGGAGAGAGAAAGAAGAAGAAAAAAGAAAAAAAGAGAAATAGAACAAAACACCAGATTCGGACTCTAACGATGCGTGGCTCTACTAGCGAGCGACGTGACCGACCGAGGCCAGTTGGTTATCAATATCATATCATTACGATGGGACAAGCTATCAGGACGAAGCGGAGGAGGAAGTGGCGATCCGATGTTTTGATTCAAGAAAAGGCCCGGCATAGCAAAAGTCAGTCAAGCACGGGGGGGACAATTCCCCCCCTTCCGACCGGCCCCGATCACCACCAGCAATGTCCTCCCGAAGGATTCCGCAATCGAACTCCGCCAGATCAGATCAAACAGTTTGTCAGTCCAACCATATCCACAGAAGCTTCCCCACCCCCCCCGACCTCTCCGACCTCTCCCGCCCCCAGATTTTGAGGGCAAGAATGGTTATTGTGACTTTATGAGTTATGAGCACACACCCGGGTTGGCCAGTCGGCTCAGCACACCCCTCAACGTTTTTAACTTATTATTACAGTACTCGTACCTGTACTGTACCAGGTAAGAAGTGCCCGAAAACAGGGATTGAAGAAGTATAGCAAAAAATCAGGGCGCATCTGGGCGTCCATACAAAACATACCTCCCCTGTTCCATGCATTGAATCTGTAACCTGCCTTATTGGAACGAAGTAATGGGCTATTGCGGCGTACTAGCACAATTTACAGCTTTCCCGCTGGGCCCATAATGGGGCTGTAGCAGTGCCGGCAGGGCAGGCTACGTTACCCACTTTACTGATCGATCCGTTTCGGGCTCTGTCGGTCTCGATCTTTATAAACTTACTTACCTACCTGCCTACCCAGGCTATGCGTACATTACCACTTCACTTGCTGCAAAACGCAGCCTTGTATTGATACGACACAATACAAGAATGGGGATGGTCAAGTTTATTTGCTTTTAAAATCGGCCATTATAGCGCATAGATCCCTGCAGAGAGTCGGATCATGGTGCCTCACTCGGTAGTCATTGTCTTCCCTCAATACCCTCTAAGGGTAACTGGTTAGGCATACCTCGCGTAGCACTGCTAGACCTAGAGAAGCACCACCTGTACAATGCTCACAGCCTAGCCTGTGAGCATGTATGTCATCAGAGAAAGAGGAAACAAGGCGCGAAATTTACTCGACGCCCATGAGTGTGCTTTGCATCCCCAAATTCTGGCAGAATTGGTGCTCTTGATCGCTAGTTCGGAGAGATTCCATTTTCGTTCAACCTATCACAGAAACAAAATTGACAAGCAATGGTACATGACACCACGAAACAGCCCATCACCTCCTTATAATGATCGGAAATTTTAACGCATCCAAACGATACCCCGATTAGCAACAAATCCCTCCAAAGTCTCCTACTTCGGCACGCAGTATTATAAGAGAATCCTATTGTCAGTGGTCCTGAGGTCGTGACAGTGGGCATCTGAGACAAGGGTGTACAATCGCATTTTTGGAGACCCTTAGAGCCAGCCAATCTATCACTGGGTACAAGCTCAAAGACGATGCAACAATTGACTTTACACTCTGTCACATCCGCTTTGCACTCACACAATGGACAGAACCATTGACTTCGCAACATCCGGACCAACTGTAGCTAAGACTTCCATACCTACGCCTATGTAGGCAGCTAGATCTAAATCCTCAAGCTCCTAGGGTAAATTGCGATTAGATACTGTAAAGTCTGAGCCGAAGTAAAAAACTTTACCTTTGCAGTTATCTCCGAGTCTCCCAACTGGAATTTGAGGGTTCGAGCATCAAAATCCTCAATTTCTCGCTTTGTCATTATCCCAGGCATTTTCGTGCTGAAAACAAATCCTGGGGGGACACCTTCTTCGTCCTCTTCTTCGCTTTCATCTTGATCTCCTTCCTTAATCATGTTCTCCAATGGAGCTGAGCCAGGGGCCTCTTCAGGAAAGTCGTCCTTTTCCGTAACACCATGTGAGCGAATTGTTGACGCTCCGACATACCCATGCTTATCCAACAATCTCTCCAACTTTTCATCGAATATGTTCCAAGCATATGTCTCTGGATCTAGGAGATGGCACGGGCCATACTCCCTCTTGTACCACATTTTCGGGCAACTATGAATGTAGAAGCCTAGGTTGCAAATCAAATCAGTATCTGGGGCATAGATTTTAAATGCCAGGGCAAATGAAGCGTTATATACCCATATAATAGTACTGGTAACCTCCCTCTCTGGCCAGGGCGGCCTCCCGACAAGCACTCAATTTCCCAAACCCCCATGCACGGTAGTCTTCGTGATACATGAAATACACACCACTTACGCAGTGCGGGAGCAAATCCAAAACACCCATCGCAACCAACCGACCATCAACGCGATAACATTGATGGTAGGATCCCAGCCTCATCCCAGAGGGTGTGGTAGTCCTCTCGAGCGGTGATTTGCAGAGAAAGCTCGTGAAACCACTTCGAGTGATTTGCCAGGCAGGATCATTATGGACAGTTCGTTGGTAATTCTCGTATAATTCATATCTCCAAATAATGTCAGAAATGAGGAAATGGGGTAAAAGCAAATAGAACCACAGAGAAGGAAGGATAAGGCTGGCAGGGGGCGGGTCCAGCATGATCCAACCACGCGTGCAAGAAACAGCTCGACACTTACTTCTCCTCGGTAAACACCGTTGACTCTAGTTTGACCTCGAATTTGTGGGCAGGCTCCGGGGGGGTTCTTTTCAACCCCTGAAGGGTGGAATATTCTGGTCCATGCACAGTCTCAATGAGGTTAAATTCTGATTGTTGCCTCCTTTTTTCCCTGCATATGGATAAATTGCTCTGTCAGCAGACATAGAAGTAAAATGTATCGGACGAAATCAAGATACATAGGGCTCTTTATTTGAATATCGTCCTTTCAACGTACTCTTTAGACTTTGGATATCTCTTCGCACATTCTTGAATATAACTTTCGCCGAGGATATATCTCGACCATTTATGAAGAGTTTGGCGCTGGTCTCTGGAAGTCTTGATTGTGGTAGCATCTACCCTGCAACCACCAGTCTCGTTAAGAATCCTACATACAACGCAAGCATCGTACGAATTGGGTTTCGGAAATAGGGCCGTTTTTCTGCGTCCCCAATGATAACTTACCGAATGGTATATTGTGGACAACAACTAAGCGTCATATGCGGCTTATACAACAAAGTACCGCTCCTACGGGAATAAACATCACTCTTCATCAGTAACATGTCCGGGATAGGTTGGTGTTTGCTTCACAATCCTTTACAGGCAACATGAAAGCAAGATTGGGAATCCCCCCACCGTCTCCAGCCACGGTCAAGAAGTATTTGGTAATCGGTAACAGTCAAATCATAAGACCTAAGGTAGAAGGAGCAGCCTGAAGAGCTTGTCAACTCGACCCATTCTCACACTAAACCAAACACTTTATGAGAGCGAGAGCCGCAAGTGTGTTGGACATTTGCGGCAAGGGACGAAGTGGGGAGGTGGGGTTGTGAGAAGCGTGGGAGGGATCACTACTTGTGGACTTCGTGCAGTAGCCGCATCTACCATTTCTTGTAGAGCCTAAGAGAACAAGCGGGAACGACAACTGTAAGCCAAACAACTATTATCGGCCGCAAGAGGCACGGGGTAGAACGATTCGACAAGAGCAGAGAATATTTACACACCCATGTACGAGATGAGGGTAACAGAATTGTGTGTGTCGTTTGACATTGCATACGCTGGTGCCTTTCACTGCGGAGTGGGGGGGCTTGGCTTCCGATTTGTCGCGGGGGACTGAATGTAAATCAACTGGATTGGATAAGGAAGAGTGTAGGCGGGTGCAATTTTTGAGAGGGGTGACTTAAAAGAGATGGAGCTGGGGAGGGACAAACGAGTCAAAATCGGCAGAGACAGCAGGATATTTGCAAAAAACAGGTCAGTCAAAAGTGAGCTGCGGGATGAGTAAGAGGGAGAAGATGAGGAGTGTGAGTGGGAAGAGAAAGAGGGTGGTGAGGGAGAGAGTGGGAGAGATTATAATCCCACCAGAAAGGCTGGTTGCCCAGATGACGAATGATATGAGGAATCTAATAATATTATACAGGACGACAAGATGTACCGTACAGTACTCGAGTACATGCCCCCCTGCTGCACGAAGAGGGCGAGGATAATGATGGGACAAATAACAAGAGAAGATAGGAGGGCCTCTGCTGTTTTGTACTCTGCTGCGAGGTATCGAGGTAGAGAAGGGAAGGGAAGAAAGAAGAAAAGAAGGGGAGGAAAAAGGAAAACAAGCAGGAGACAGCTGAGGATAGATGTTTACAGGCTGGATGTACGATATGATTGTAGGGTATGTAGGATTAGGTATGGGGATCGAAATGAGGCTTTGCACAATCATGAGAGTAATTATCATGAGCTTCTACGAGTATAAACCATCACACTTCGCACGTTTTGCAACCCTCAGCTGTCATCCCAACCACCCATGTACGAGTACTGCCTTCTATCTCACTACTACCTTGCGGCGAAGGCTCTCCCCGGTCTCCGGATTTTCGTCGAATCAGCAGCCTTGTTATCTCGAGTTCTCCAGGAAAGGTAACACCCAAAAGGCAAAATTGGCCTGTTACATACACAGGAGTATGTTACAATACACATCCAACACGCATAAGTGTACAAAAGACTATTGTATTATACACAAAGCATGGCGGACGGGATCCAATTTCCCCAGAGGAAGCAGGATATATTAGTTGGCGGGTGGGTTGTGGCGTCGTCGGGGCAGTGAGGAATAGAGGTAGAAAGGTTTCTCTCTGGGTGCTTTTATGATATCAGGGGACGAGATTACAGTGAGGAGGGGAAAAAACAAAGAAACAATTTTCTCTAATGTCCTGACGTTGCTGCGTCGCGTGGCCCCGTTCGTTGAACGAAGAACGAAAGAACTATCGCTGTTCACCCCGCCATGCCCCTCGCCTTCGTAGGGTAGGTAGACTTAGCTTAGTTGCCCCTCTTTCCCTCGCATCACCACTCCGAATTCGTTTGCCTCCCAACTCCCAACACATCCATGATCAATCCACTTTTGCTCTATCCGTCCCTCACACACTCACTTCCTCCCTCGAGCCTCCTTCCCACCCCTGTATATTTTGCTTCCATTACTTGCACATGAGCCCCCATTCCAACCATTTTTCGGCCTGTTGCTCTCATCATCGCTCGTTCCTCCTGTGGAGGAGTCTAATTGGGAGTTGATGCCTACCGGTAGGTCTACTCCTAGCGGGTGTGTGAACGGCGGTGAAATAATGAAAACAGTTCCGGCCACTTTTACTAGCCATACGGCTACGAATCCCTGAATCCCAGAGAAGCGAAGCGATCTTGGTTCCTTATTTCGTTGAGATCGGGTGTTCACCCAGGACTTAGTTACCCCATCTCTGCAGGAAGGAAGTATCTAGTGGTTGTACACTCAAAGAAGGCCGGGAGGGGGCTACAGGATAGAAGGATAAATATATAAATAAATAAATAAATAAAAATAAAAACGAAGAAAAGAAAAAAGAAAAAAGAGAGACACCCCCTCGGCGAGGAAGAAAGCAAAGTAGGAGTCAAAAGAGAGACAACATGTGGATGTTCGTTTTGTTGTCAAGATTTAAAGTTGCACACATGTCCCTTCCCCATATATAAAACCGAAAGGTACCTTTCCTCCTCCCTCCAGTCACCACTGCCAACACCAAGGATCACTTTCTCAGGAAAGAGCCCTTTACCCTCGTCCAATACTGTGCTCGGCTCGTTCTCCTTTCTATTAGACAACTGGACCGAATTTTCCTATATAAACTAACACACCGCTTCGTGCTGACTTTTGTCAATTTGTTGGTTTCCGGGCCTTGCTGTATCATACCGCACGTTCACATACCCGTTCCACCGGAAACCTGTTCTTGTTTGCTTAAGCTTTTATACCTTCTCCGAGACAAGCCTCCTTCTTCCTCTCCATCTCCACAGACCAACGGTCCTTAGCAAACCCGGCACGAAAACTGTGAAGTCCCGCCAGAAAAGGACAACATCCCGCCTCCTAGCCTCAAAAAAAATCTTTCGCCTCCTGCCACCTCCTATTTGCACCATCTGTTCTCTCTTCTCTTCTGCATTCAATACCTCTACCGGTAATTGAGAGCCACATACAACTGAAATGGCTCAAAGTCGATCGATGGAGGTCGGTTCTTGTTCAAGAAACTTTATTGCTCCCCATGTGCATATACTGAGAAACAGCATTTCAGGCCCGCGTTGGGAGAGTCAAGCAACGTATGTAGCATTTCAACGCTTTTTTCATCAATTGCGCTCAGCTTCCCCCCTTGTGTCTCCGTTACCCCATCGCAATAAGGTGGTTTCCCGGCTCACAGTATTCACTGCTGTTAGGATACGCATCCGACGGATCTCGCCTCGTGGCTGGAGTCGTGGCAATATCCCTCGATAGAAGAAAGGTTCTTGTTGTCGAATCAACAAACCGTGACAATCACTGGGTCTTGCCTAAGGGCGGCTACGAAACTGATGAGCCAACTCCGGAGGACGCCGCCAGTCGTGAGTAAATCCCATTCCTACCTTTCTTTTCCCTTTCCTTGCACAATCGTTTCCTCCCGAAAGAGCCCGACCACGTTTGCTCTCTCCTTTTTTTTTTTGGTCACAATTGTGCTTTACAAGTGAACCGTTGCCACACTACTTATTCGGTTCCTCCGTTCCGACATTCTTTTATCAGCTCCCGAGCATTCGACTAATACCCATTTTTAAAATCCATGACAGGCGAGGCATGGGAAGAAGCAGGAATAACCGGTAAAATAACCCGGAATCTTGGGGAAATTCGAGATCCAAGACCACAGGAAGTCCTTGAAGCGGCAAAGACGAATAATAAAATCCCTCCCTGCGCTATCTACTATTTCTTCGAGTTTAAGGTGGAGAAGGAGGAAACCCTCTGGCCTGAAATGCACAAGCGAAGACGAAGATGGATGACTTACGAGGAAGCTACTCGGTGCTTCAGAGAGATGGACAGGCCAGAGCTGTTAGAGGCAGTTGATAGGAGTAGCATCCTTCGGTAGTCGAGGTCTCATCCCAGCCATCTTTGGTTCCCAGAGATCTGTATGCATGTTTACGAGGTGCGACAGAACTAATTGGCCAATTTGCACCCGAGGGGCTGGGATAAGAGAGTGGCACGGTAGTTCCTCTGACATTATTGGGAGACCTTTATCTCCTCTTTTTCTTCTTTCTTTTATTCATTTTCTTGGCACAGTTTTCGGGGCCATTTTTCTCCTTTTCTGTCCTTTCATACATTACTCACTCTCTGTTGCTTCCCCCTCATCCACTACTCAGGCAACGGAATCCCGAACGTCCATAAGGTCGTGATATAGATGGACAGTGGTGTGTGTAACTTAAAAGTTTAGCGTGTCTTTTCTTCATTTGCTCTTCCACCATTAAACTAGCCTACCATCCACCCCTGTTCTGCTCCCCTATTCTTTCCTTCCGAGTGTTTGATTGAGGTGCCAGATACTTAGATCAGGTGGGCACTTTAACCCTATAAACCACAAAAAATGTAGATGATTTCTTCTTTCTTTTTCCACTTTTAATAAGGATAGATAGAACACAGGTTAACTTAACCAATTCAACCAGACCGAAAACAGAGCTGGCAGTCAGAGATAACAACGACCATCCCGATGACTAAAGTTTCCAAATTCATAATCCCTACTTTATAGCCCAATTACGCTACCACTCATCTCGACTGTCCTTAAAATCGGGAAATCCCGGAGCAATATGCGAGTGATAATATGTGACACTGCCACTGTCATCAAATAACCCATTGGTCACAAGAATCCCAACTCGAGCCTCCAACACAAGCCCCATGTGAATACAGGCAGATGTTATGCGACACTAGGTTCGCCAAGGATGAAGGAAAGGAAATCCGTGAGGCAATGGCAAAGGATTGATTACTTCATGCAAATCATTGCAAAAGACTTTATTCCAACGCACCAGAATAGCAGCTCCGGTTCATCATTGCCATTGCTTTCTCGTTTTTGCATCTGGGCCGTCTTGTGTGATATTTTCAAGGTTCCGTGTAACTTACGTTCTTTCGTATGTATGTATACCGTTATCTATGGTCGCCAGCACCTTCTAGCGGTTATGTTTGCTTGCTTTTGCCCCCAGGCAACCTACAAACGGACCCTTAGCAATCCCCCTAGATGAATCTCATTTTTCCTTTGCTTAGATTAACCAAGTGCCATACTTGCAGACCAACCCTACATAATAGGATAGGGCTCGAGGGGAGGGAGGGAGGGGGAGGTGGTGGAGGAGACCCGAGTAATGGCAAGTGAACCGTCCCCGTCTATCCACCAGATGGGAAAAACGCGGAGGCTGACGACAGCTGGATATTGTATTTGTTGTATGATACTAGCCTGAGCCCGTGGAGTGTGGCAACAATGGTTCAGGTTCGATATGCCAATAGAGAAAAATAAGTTGCATCATCATCATCATCATCATCATCATCATCATCAGAATGCCAAAATGGAGAAAGTATTTAGGCCATGTGTTCGACCCGTGTGATGGGGATACAGATTATTATTTTTCCCCCGAGATCCCACTTTCCCACTCTTCCTAGTCGCTGAAATATCGGTCCTATGGGGATAGTCAGCATAGAAGTCAATAGAAGGGAGGAGGAGGAGGAGGAGGAGGAGTAGAAATCAAACATTTTATATCATACCTTGCTGACAATCTCCCAACCCCACGGGGCGGGGCATCCACGATTTAAATACTCTACCGGAACCTCCACCCCAGTGTTTAAATAAAATAGCAGTACGTTACCGGATTACATGCCAGTGATGCCCTGCCGTGGATTACGGCTGCAAGGTACAATCCCGGGGAGGGGGCGGGGCGTACCCCGCACTATAGGATTTTATGCTAGTCAGTGCTGTCGTTTTCTATGATGCGGGACCCCACGCCGCGAAAAGGCGCTGATCGATTAGTTAAGTGCTCTACTTATAACAGGTGGATCCCGGATGACCAGATTCTTCCCAAATATTGGGAGATGGTTGGACGAAAGAGTTAAACATGAGACTTAGCAGCGTGTTATGAAGAAGAAGGAGGAGGAGGAGGCGGACTTCAGGATATTCTTATTATGAGAGGTTGTTGATCGTGTATTAAGAAAAGCTAAATCCGGGTATGATATCTTTTTTTCTTCTTCCTTCCTCTGCTCTGTAAGCCATGCGCAAACCCCTTTCACCCTCTTCCGTCCTCTTGAGTTCCAAAGTGCTCTTTTCCTTACATATGTATGCATGTATATATGTATCATACTAGCTCGAGCAGTGGCGTCTGGTAGAGTGAGTTCACAGTGGGTTATAAGCACGGCATCGCACTATGAGCACTATACTCGGGAACAAAAAGGAATACGCCAAGCCGCCGTAATTACCTCTCTCTCTCTCGCATTGTAAATAGTATAATAAGATGCGGGGCATTTCCGTTTCTCTTGCGCCCCCGGGTCATACATTTCCGAATCACTATTCATGACGCAAGTCATTCCGTCTGCCCCCCACACTCAAACCTAATCGTATCACATGATCCAAACGACCGATCCTACTGGACCCCCGATATGCATGATGCACTCACGTACCGAGTGACGCTCTATGAAGTGTATTTACGGAATGGGTTCCGCAACGATGCGGTCTCGGATCCGTGCGGGCCACGTCCGCAATGGGTTCGGTTAGCTTAGGCTGACGCAGCACAGCACGGTACAGTATAGTTTGCGCGCAGCGACGGCGGCTTTTGCTGCTGCTGCCGCTGTTCAAAGCTCAAGGCTGTCCTGAAACAAAGGTACAACATGAACGAATAATATTTCGATGCTTGGATATGCTCGGTAGGGGATCATGCAGATGCTTGTTGTTGGGGATTAATGCTGATTTTTTTATGCACATTTTTGTGTCGTGTATAATGTAAAGGGTGAATTTCTATGGTGGGAGGTTAAGGGGGAAGGCTGGGGTGGGAGGGGTGGAATGTCGAATGTATGATATCGCGCAAAGTTCACTGCCTTGCATCATAATGCAGCGGAGTGATGACGATAATAGGGAGGGAAGGGAAAAGAGGGAAATGAAAACCCTGGCCATGATAAGTCGGCAAATGAAACTTTGAAGGGGGAAAAACTATTTACTGAATTGGAGGGCTAATGATGTACCGGACTAAGATAGAAGGAAAAGGAAAAGGAAAAGGAAGAAAAAAAAAGCAGTAAGCTTGAAGAGCCAAAAGGAAAGGAGAGGGAAGAAAAAGAAACAGTGGTTGAAACACGCTGAAAGACGCCCTCCCATCCATCCACCCCAGTTAACCGTAGAACCCACAACCATTCCGCCCATCCATGTCAGATATTGATGCAAGCGAGAAAAAAAATTAAGGAAAAATTAAAAGGAATCTAAGCATCTTGAATAAGCTCAACAGGCGGTCTAGCAGTGGCGGTAGGTAGCGATGCCGGAGCCACCGGCGAAACGGGACTCGCCTCGTCTCCGGAATCGGTGTAATCATCAACAGATATAGCGGGCATGTTCTCGCCATTCTCGGCCTCCTCTGGCTCAAATAGGACGACAGAGCTGGCGGACCTAGGGCGGCAAACGGGTGACGCTCCCCCCGTCTCCGCGCCACTAGCACCATCCGTCCCGCTATCTCTACCATTACTCTTACCAGCTTTCACCCAATCCAGCCGGGCGAGAGCCTGCGCCAAGTCCTCCGCAACGACGACGGCATTCGGCGGCCCCTCGTTGCGCAGCTCCCAGCCGTGCGGTGGTGAGGGCGGGGGCGAGATGAAGAAGAGTTTCTTCGACTCCGGCGCTTGCAAGTGCTGGTCCACCGGACGCACGGGTGTGTGCTCGCCGAAGTAGACGCGTGTGCGGTCACCCATGATTGCCTCACCGTCCAGGACTTGGCGCACGCTGGTGGCATCCTCAGTCGTGGCGAAAGAGCACACGATCCGCCGGAAGGACTTTAGCGGGGACCAGGAGACCAGTGTTGCCGATGACTCAATTACGCTGCGGAGTTGCTGCAGGTGGGTTGGGTTGAAGATTGAGGGATTTATGAGGTTCTATCGTATACGTTAGATTCAGATTGAGATCGGGTAGAGATTGGAGGGGGGGATTACGGTTATTAGTAGTGTGTTTGTGGGTGTTGCTGGTTGGGTAAGTGGTGGTATGGCGGAGAGGTCGAGAGTTAGGTGTGAGCCACGAGATGATGCTCTGGATCTGTTTGGTGTAGATAGAGGGGATGCGGCGGGGGAGAGTCTCGGAGAGTCCATTGTTTGAATTGGCCTTTGGTTGTTTTTTTCTTCTTTTTCGGTGAGGGTATGAGTGAGATGTTGCGGTTGCGAAGGTTGAAGAAGGAAGGTGTTGATGGGGAGTGGGGAGGGTTGGTTAGTTAAGTAGTGGTGATGCGAACGCACTGCCTGTGGAGAATCAAGACCGGCGTATTATCGAAGCAAACTTTTCTGTTCCTTTTTAGCTAGCGCTGGTGAATAACGACAGACCGCCAACAGCGAAAAATGGATCTTTTATAGATGTGGTGGTTGGTGGCGGGCGGAGAGATCAGGTCAAGAAAGCTCGTGTGGGTTACCGTAATGTGGCGTGCAGGGATAAAGAGAAAATGGTAAAGTGCAAGACTCAGCCAGCGAAGACGGAGAGGCGAACCCTTTGCGTCCCGCGCTAGGTATGATACCTCCCGTAGCCCCCAAGCCTTTGCTCTGCCTGGAAGGGGGGTTTGTGGCCCGGTCACTCGGTCACTGTCTCCGCAAAAAAATTAAGGACAGATGGGGCATCTCACACGCTCTCTCCACTCACGTGTAGCCAGAGTCCAGAGAGGAGCAACGCCCCCCCAGACAAAAAAGCGAGATTGGTCATACAGCCAGTGGCAGCGATCGCTTGATCCGGAGGCGCAGCAATGCATACACAAAAAAAAAAAGTCTAGGGAAAAGGGAGAAAAAAGAAAAGATAGAAAAAGACTCCTATCCTGCCGAAGTCAAGGGGGTGTTTTCTGGAAGCCCGGAGTGTCTTCGCCGTTGCAGTGCCCGCCAGCATCTCGATACCTGCGGACAATTGGACGACAGGTTTAACTCAGGGGGGGGGGGGGCGACAGGCAGGCAGCGGTCTTCCTCCGCCCAACAGTTTGGATCAAAAATTGATGACCCGGATGACATGCGAGGCTCCTCCTGCCGCAATCGGATACTCAAAATAAGGGTAAAAAAATTGACAACAAAGTGTTTTATGTGCAGTACGTCCTTCCGCCACTCGCCGGGCTTTTCTTCTTCTATTGAGAGAGTTTTCTCTCTCCTCTCCAAACTCTTCGTTTCCTTTAGTGTATCATTGGTACCGGTATTACGCTGCTTAGGAGCGGTGCATGGCAACTATCGTAGATCGGAGTTTACCACTGCCCCGTTTTGATTGACTACTCGCCATAACATAATTTATGGTTCTATGCGGCACATTTCTCATCTGATCAACATCGCCTACGAGTACTGTGCGCAACTGAGTAACTGGCTGGTTGCTAAATAGTGACCGCGCCCTCCTGTGAGTCCCGGTGCTTGTATGGTACAAGTACCGCATTCGTATGTAGCGGCACCATTCGGGATTTTCCCATAATAAATCCAGGGATTTAACAAAAAAAAAAAAAAAATGTAGCGGCACCATGCTACATCGCTGGTGATTCGAACTCTCTGGAAAGACGTTTTTTGCTTTCGAAAGCCATCCTCGGTACCGGTACTCTTACTTGCGGTTTACACCGGGTTTAGGCGCTAAGTTACGCTATACCTTAGGAATTTGCATTCAGACGATAGTGCCGGTACGGTACTGTACCTGCCGTATGTATGGGTAAACTTCTCCTACGATTATAATACCTAGTGTCGAGCATAGTCATGGCGGCGTATGATACTTTGAGAACGAATACTTTCCATGCACGGCTTTTATAGCCCAGGGTGATATCCTCATAGGACCAGTGATGTATTCTGTAACCAGATCCTAAACCCGAACTGATACCTGCGCAACAGATATGTTATGGTTGTCATAGCGGGGTTGCGCTGAGTTAGTCGCCCTGGGAGTATGGAAATATTGTGGGGGTAGGACTCTAGCACTGGGCGCATCGGGATGTTTGATCTTGGCGCCGGGCGGAGGCATGCCTTTATGGGTTAGGTATCCAACACAAACACACGCGGCGGTATGCTGTATGCCTGGGCAGCTGGGCTTCTAGCTTTTGGAGAGGCTCACATCAAGGTAAACAAATGCCCGACTAGGACCCCAACTGCTGAGCCTGAAAGTCTAAAAGTCTGCCCGATGCTATGATATCTCACACGGTGTGTACAAGTACGTGAGCACAGGTGATTACCGTATTGCACGGCACTGGGGCCATGTGCCCTTGATTTGAGGGCACTCGGCTGTGGTGCTGCTGTGGATTGACATACCGGTATGATAGCCATGCTGTGGCTAAATGGGGAGGCTTGCGGGGGATCTTGGGCTCGTGGGTGCGAGACTGCGCCACACGCTCTTTACGCGTCGCGTTCCCCCCCCCGAGAGAATGAGAGAAAAGGTCCTGCGAACAGACGACGCCCTCCTTTCAAACCACACAAACCCCGGTCCGCAGCAAAAGCCCCTTTCTCTCTTCACGCAAACTTTCGTGCTCCTTGTTTCTTCCCCTGCCCTTCTGGCCTTCCCCGTCGACAAACTTATCGAAATAAGAAGCTTAGCCTGAATCATTTTACAACAATGCTCCTCGTCGATAAACACCGTCCCCGGAAGCTCGAGGCCTTGCATGTTTGTTTTATCCTGTGTTCGGCTTGTAAGAGTTCAGCTGACGAATGGGATTTTAGTACCATCAAGGCCTTTCTTCTAGACTCAAGGCTTTAGTATGCACCCCAGATTATGCCTGACCGGAGTGACGTGGTTTGTGCGTGTGATGAAACTGACGATTTATTCTTTGTGATAGGCCAATAGTGGTGATTTCCCACATTTGCTTGTGTACGGACCTTCTGGAGCTGGTAAGAAGACTCGGATCGTTGCTACGTTGAAAGAGCTATATGGTCCTGGTGTCGAGAAGGTATTTTGATCCGCTGTTCGATGAGAGGGCTGTGCAAGATGCAGCAGCTACTAAAAGGTTTGGATAGATTAAAATCGACTCTCGTGTCTTTATGACAACTACCAATCGTAAGATTGAATTCAATATCGTCGCATCTGTCTACCACATTGAAATCACTCCATCTGACGTTGGCAATCATGATCGGGTCATTATTCAGTCGCTCCTCAAGGAAATTGGTCAGACACAGCAAGTGGATATCGCTGCGAAGCAGAAATTCAAAGTTGTAGTCATCAACGAGGCGGACCACCTTACCAGAGATGCCCAGGCTGCGTTGAGAAGGACAATGGAGAAATATTCGCCAAATCTAAGGCTCATACTGATTGCCAACTCTACTGCCAATATCATTGCCCCAATTAAGAGCAGGACATTACTCGTACGAGTTGCCGCGCCTACAATTGATGAGATGGTTGGGGTGTTAAAGTATGTGGCTGAGTTGGAGAAGTTTGAATTCAGTAACAAGCTGGCTAGGAGGGTTGCGGAGGAGAGTGGGAGAAACCTGAGAAGGGCGTTGTTGATGTTTGAAGCGCTTTACGCACAAAAGTAAGCCTTTATGCGATGCATTTCTCTGTTTTTGCACTCCCATTTGATGGGCCGCTGACTTCCCCGGAAATACAGCGAGGTCGTGAAAGATAACACCCCAATTCCTCCTCCGGATTACGAGACCCTGATCGGCCAAATCGCGGACGAGTTGCTTGCGGATCACTCTCCAGCTCGGTATGTCTAGAATTCATGGTACAATAGGGGCTTTCTAACGAAATGTTAATAGTATCCTCCTTGTGCGCGCAAAATTCTATGACCTGCTTACTCACTGCATTCCTGCCACAATCATCCTTAAGCTGTTGACCTTCCGCCTGGTTGCGAAAATTGATGACGTTCTTAAAGCGGATGTGATCAAGTGGGCTGCTTTCTACGAGCACAGAATTCACCTTGGAAGCAAAGTGATCTTTCACTTGGAAGCATTCGTGGCAAAGTTCTTGAGAATCTTGGAGAGTTATTTGATGGGGATGGAGTTCTAGATGGTATAATTTGCACGGATAATAGCCAAAGGCTCAGGGACCAAGATAGCGTTTACTTGCTTGATGCTTTTTGTGAACAATGGCATGTACGATAATAGGATTTATGGCTGGTCTATCTGCTATGAGTAAGCTGCGGTAGCAAACATGCCAGGATCATGCAAGGTCTGATTACGAGCACTGGATTTCAGGCGTGATAATCGGTGACCCAAACCCGATAGTCATTGCTCAAGTCTCGGTGGGCCGACGCCATCCCACTAGCACCAACCTTTAGAACAACGTTAAGTTAATATAAACTACTCTTCCACCCTTCCATTTCAGCTATTCCAGCTTAGTAAATACCAAAAACCTTCCTTGCAATACCATTCGATTCTAATCAGGCATGCGAGCGAGCATGTCCTTCTCATCAACCCACATAAGGACCATCCACTCCCATTGCCGACGAATCAACTGCGTATGTGTACTCTCTTTCTCCTCACCGCTATATCTATTACGTATCAGGTTAATCCGGTCTCCCAAGACGCGAAAAGGTAGACACTCACGGGGGTGGTGCATCTACCGGAGATGCAGAAGGGCGGTAGGTTCGACCGGGCTTTTCTAGTAACATTCGGTGGCTGATTGCGGGCCGTAGGGGTTTAGGTGCAGAGGAGGGAGAAGAGGGAAAGGGGAAATATCAGAAGAGGTGATGTTATGGTTGGGCGGCGGTGCGGCGGCCGCGTAGTTTGATACAATATCTAAGAATTTGTGATTATGTACAGTATGAGGAACTTATGGCTTCAAAGGCTTGAGCAACTTCCTCTTATGTTCGGGTAGCGTATCGATCCACGCCCGCTTCTTGGGCGGCAGTTTAAAATTCCTATCTTCCAACTCTTTCAAAAGCTCCGGCGTGACTGGGACCCTACCCATAATTGGAGGGTCTCCCTTTCTGACGAATTCATATTTACCTACTCCCTCCTCTCCCACATCAGCCCCCCCGCTCTCCACCACCCCTCCTCCTCCCTCCGCAGTCAAGGAAGGGAAAACCCACCAGGCATCTTATCCCCCGCCAACCTAAACGCCTCCTTGACAATCTGCTCGTGTACCTCCCCCTTGAGCTCAAAAAGCACACGACTAACGGGAACTCTAGCTGCCCAGAACTTGTGGGTGCCCTTCCCCGTCCCCATGCGCACCTCGTTCCCCTTCTGGTACACGGCGATGTTGCATGCGATCCGCTTGTACAGCTTGTACTTCATCCCGCGGAGTTTGGTCTTTATTGCTGTTTCTGCGTTTTTCAGGTGCATTGCGGATAGGCGTTGGTGGTAGTCTGATAGTCGCATGCCGTAGTCACCCCAGGCTATTGTGGTTCCGCGCGTGGAGCCACCGGTGTGCACCCGCGGGTTGCCTTTGAAGCGGAGTTTTGGGTCGGTGCGGGGGCCTGGTTGTAGGTGTTAGAGGGGTTTGGGGAGGGTGGGGAGGGTGGGGAGGGTGGGGATATTATACGAAGCCAGTCCCATGCGGTGGAGGTTGTGGAGAAGAGTCTTGTGAAGGGGACTGCGGCGGTTGGTTAGTCGTGGGTGGGGGAGGGAAGGGGGTGGAAGGGGAGAAAAGGGATTACTTGGCCGCACTTCCGCGCGAAATAGGGATTCAATTGACGAGGAGAGCAATTGCATCTTTGCCGGGCGGTGTGGGTAACGTTGATTAGTTGGTTGGTAGTGGGGAAAGGTTGATATTGAAGTTCGGTCCCCGGCGGATATGGAAATTTACCAATCCAGCAGGTTGGCTGACTCAGGCAGGGTTATCAACACCACACCAAGCTATTTTTTAACGCTCAGACTGCCCCACCTCCGGACGAAACCTTCAAGCAAGGAATGTCACAAGCAGTCGGTATGCGACTACTTTTCTCCAGGAATCTCCTGACAACCTCCGGTACATCTGGAGATTTCTCGGGGGTGATTAGGGCGAGAGGAATCGCTCAATTCCGTTCTCAATGGCGCAAATATTCAACAAGTTCGTTCGTTCACCAATCCTCATTCACTACCTATATGAAACCAACCGTGGCTAACAAATACATCCACAGCAGAACCACCATCGCCGCCAACAACCCAATTAGAAGGAAGACTCTACCCAGTTGACGAATGGACAAATCTCCCCTCGCACATCTCCTCTGCGCTCCCACGAAAACTCCACCTCCAACCCTCCCACCCACTCTCGATAACCAGATGCCTAATCGAATCCCGCTTCCCCGGCCCGACATACCAGTACCACAACGACCTCTCCCCCATAGTCTCCGTGCGCCAGAACTTCGACTCCCTCGGCTTCCCCATCGACCACCCGGGCAGGAGTCGCACGGACACCTACTACGTCAACAAAGACACCGTTCTGCGCACGCACACCTCCGCGCACCAGGCCGACACATTCCGCTCGGGAACCTCAGACGGGTTTCTTATCTCAGCGGACGTGTATAGGCGGGACGCGATCGATCGCAGTCACTACCCGGTTTTCCACCAGATGGAAGGGGCAAGGATGTGGTCGCGTGAGGAGTGCAAAGCGAGGGGGGGGATCGCTGCTGTAATCGAGGAGGAGGTTGAGGGCATGCCGAAGCACGGGATTAAGGTCGAGGATCCAAACCCCCCATTCCATGAGAAGAGGAATCCACTGCAGTTGGACCATACACCCGAGGAGGTGCGGGCCGTTGGCGCGCATTTGAAGTTTTGTCTGGAGCATGTTGTTGCGGAGGTGTTTGGCCAGGCGGGAGCGGCAGCGGTAGCAGCCGGTGATGCAGGTGCGGAGGGGGCGAGCGAGGAACCACTGAGAGTGAGGTGGGTGGAGGCGTATTTCCCATTCACGAGCCCTTCTTGGGAGCTCGAAGTATATTGGCAGGGGGATTGGTTGGAATTGCTAGGATGTGGCGTCGTTCAACAGAGCCTGCCAAAGAGTGCTGGTTTGTTAACCATCCCCCATCCCCCATCCCCTCCATCCCCCCCCCTCCTAACCGGCTCCCCTCTTCCCAGGCATCCCCGATAAACTCGGCTGGGCCTTCGGCGTCGGCCTCGAGCGGGTCGCTATGCTCTTATTCGGAATCCCGGATATCCGCCTCTTCTGGTCCCTCGACAAGCGTTTCCTAGAGCAATTCAAAGAAGGGGAGGTTTCCAGATTCGTCCCGTTTTCAAAGTTTCCGCCCTGCTACAAAGACGTCGCATTTTGGCTGCCCAGCTCGAGCAGTGCTGCTGGGGGCCAGATACCGTTTCATGAGAATGACATGATGGAGATTGTCAGAAATGTTGCGGGAGATCTCGTGGAGGATGTGAAATTGGTATTTAACAAAAACATCTTTATAAAAAATCCTTTTTCTCCATGATTTAGTTGGGGATATATTAACATGAAAGGACAGATCGATGAATTCACGCATCCAAAGACTGGGCGAAAGTCACTATGCTTCCGTATCAATTACAGATCACTCGAAAGGACTCTCAAGAATGATGAAGTCAATTCCCTCCAACAAACGGTTAAAAGAGTTCTAGTTGAGGAATTTGGTGCTGAAGTACGGGAGAGGAATGGGAAGTAGTTATACACCTATTTTGCTTTCTTCTACTTCTAGAAATACATATGCAGTACTTTTCGGCTTTGTCTTGATGACGGAAACATGACTTCCGCGTAAATGATGCCAGAGGGGAGAGGGGATACTGTGTACGATAGGGCATGTAAAAAAATTACACCGAAACTGCAAAACGAAAAAGAGGGGGGACCAAACACCAAGTCCCAAAAGTATCATACTATTATATCCACACGAAAGTCATGAAAATGAGTTTCTCGTTTTTTTCTTTTTCCAAAAAGAAAAAAGAAAAAATGCTCTCATTAGTCCCCCCCTTCGCCCGAACCAGCGCCAATGATCAATCTCCCGTAAAATATGTTTTATTTTGCGGCGGCAGCGACTACGCCTACTTTTGCAGCCTGTTACAAGATATCGTTAGCACGGTCGTCCCCAATCTCAAAAAGGAGTACATGGATAAAGAGAGAAGAGGGAAGAGAAAGAAGAGAGACATGCCCTAATAGTCCTTCCATTAAGCGCGAACCCAATCTGTTGCACATTCAACACAGTACCGGGTTCCTTATCCTCCATGGGAACCTGGAACACGGCCTCGTGCTTATTCGGATCGAACGCCTCGCCCATGGGGTTAACCTTCTCGAGCCCGTGGCGTTTGAGCGTGTTCAAGAGGATCTCCTCTGTCATCTTCAGGCCGTTGTATAGATCCATGAGGTCCTTATTCTCTTCCGTCCTGCTCTCGGCCGGAACGGCAGAGAGCGCACGGTCAAGGTTGTCGACCGACTCGACCAGGTCCTTGGCGAACTTTTGTATGGCAAAGTCCCTGGTTGTCTTCTTCTCGCGCTCCGTACGGTCCTGCAGGTTGCGGAAATCGGCTACTGCACGTTGGAATTTGTCCTAGTGGGGGTTTTTTTTGTTAGATTAGGTGCTTCGGAGGAAGGGGGAAGGAAGAGGGTACCTTGTAGTCTTTGGCTTCTTTAGTTCGCTCTTCGAGGTCTTGCTTTAGGGACTCGGCTTGTTTGATTAATTCGTTGGTGTCTTCTGGTGATGGCGGTTGATCAGTTTTTGGTTGGTGTTCTGATGTGTCTAGAGTTGGACCATTCTTGCTTTCCTCTGATGACGAAGTGTTTGTTGTCTGCTCGGTGGAGTATCCCCTCCGTAACCGGGAGTTTGAAAGTGCCAGTTGCCATTGCCGGATCGAAGGAAGGGCTACCGGGGAAGTCCTTGGGATTCCTCTTCTGCTGGCAGAAGTGAATTGCTGGGTTCCTTGAATAATTGCTCGTCGGAACATTTTCCCTTCTCCCTTGGGGCGAGAATTCGGATGAATTTTGTGATTTTTCCCCAGCCGCTATTGGCTCTATCGATGATGAATGGATGGGTGGTGGGGTGGGACTGACTGATGGCGGGATGATGCTGTGAGAGTAAAGAAAAAATCAATTTTTTGAAGAAAGATGCCTTTCCGGTTGTCTTGGCATTCATTGACTTAGGGTTGGTTGGGGGTGTTCACTCCCTCCCCTCCGCCCATCTGGCTTATCCGGGCTACCGAATGATAAGACACAACCTCTCACTCACTCACTCACTCACTCACTCACTCATTCACTCACTCCATCTACACTAAAAGCCACTCTAAAACATGGCAGCACAGAAGACTGCGAACAACGTCAATGATGTTTTAGCCGTGAGCTGCATTCAATATTTCCTACACTAGATTGTCTTTGTTGTTAATGATTGGATCGCATTACAGACTTTGGAGAATGTCATTCGTGCCGACACGGAGGCTACGGTTGGAGACCTGGACTTGCTGAATCGGATCAACCTCCATGCCACCGATCGGTACAAAGCTATTGCGGATGCAGCGGTGGGGTTGGAAACGGATAGCGAATACCTTGGGCAAAAATGTACGCCCTCTCTTTCTCCCTCTTTCGTACACTCCCGTGCACTCCTTACATGGCTAGCTTCTAACTTGCCGTAGATGCTGAGATAGAGAAGTACAAACAGCAGGTGGATAACCTGGATGAGCGTGTTGGCGACTTGGAAGCTATAGTTAAGGAGTTAGAAGAGTGGACCGGGGAGCTGGGTATGCTTTGATCCACCCCCTCTTGCTTCTCTCCTTCATACTTGTATGATGACATTTTAATGCTCCATGCAGAGATCAAGGTGCGGAGGCTTTCGCGACGTAATTAGTTCTACGCAGAATTTTCGGAATCTCTTCTCTTCTTCCTCTTTCCTGAAGAGAAGTGAAGCAACACACCTGCAGGAACATCGGTTCAAGCTACCAATCCAGGTTCAGAAGTTGATGATTATTGGGACACCGTAGAAAATATTTCGACAAAACATCGCTGGTCTGTCGTGGCTAGAGTGCCTCCCACTTATGACAGCAAGGCGAACTTCTCCATAAATCACACAGCCAGATCTCGCATAAGGCTGCACGAGTAGAAAAGATTATATCATAGCAGGGGGGCGGGATTGCGCATGGTCATGGCATGGATCAAAGATGTTCGTTCCGGGGAGGTGTTTTAATATCTTATCTTCACATGGGACTCTCTTAGCAAGTTGAAGCTGCAGTAATTTAATTTGTATGAAATCATGTTCCCATAAAAAGGTCAAGAAGACATAGAGCGCGGGAAAAACTTAAGCGAGCATAAGGTTCAATAAAAAACTGAACGGGTATTGTATAAGCAGGAACAGGGAAACATTGTATAGAGCCAAAGTAACCGCATCATACAACTAACATGGACTACATACAAATGAAAAGACTAGGGAGGAGCAAAAAGGAGAGGGTGTATTACCTGAGCCATTTGCAGTTGTAGTCCTTTATCACTCCTACCCATAGTTCACTAGTGCCAGTTTCCTCAAGTAACTTTTCTAGAATGCAGTTAGACTTTTTAAGAAGTAATATACTTGTAAAGCACTGGCATTACATGGTATTATACTAAACAAAGGTTTAGTGATATTAGACACCTGTTATCCTAGTATAAAGATCAGAGGTTTGCGCGAGGGTTCATTTTTTTGAGTTAATATTTTCATAATCTGTTGATTGATTAATTTTATGAATACAAGTTATGATATGATACAATAGTTAGAAACAGATTATTTGACCTGAAATTAATAAAACCTAGTATCATAATACTATCATATAAAGAATTGGTTTAATTACAATAAAAGTAAAAGGTTAACATTTCCCATACACACTTTTTCCAAGTCTTATCTTAATAAGTATGATACTAGTAGTCTTATACTCAAACACATCCTGGATTCATCTGAGTACCTGTTAATACTTTCTCTTCCTATATAAAGTTGATCCTCACTGTAAGTTCTTTTCCACTCGATGGGGTTTGACCCCCAGGGCACTTCAAAACTCGGCCACAGCCTTGTCCTCCTATCACGTGATGTCTGGTCCAACACCCCACCCCAAACTTCTGCCCCTCTCCATCCTTCAACCCACCATCGTCTATCTATTAGATTTTAGCCAACAGCAACAGCAATTTCCACCTCCTCCTCCACTTCATCACACACAACCCTCGTGGCAGCTGCATCTCACACCCCCACGCACAAAACAAAAACCACGTTTAGGAAAAAAGAAAGAAATAAAATCTGTCTCACATTTCGCTACCACTGAACAATTTGCCTTTTTTCTCTCAAACTAGGTTGCAACAATCATGTCGCTCACTACTTGTCGGTTTTACGAGGAGAAATACCCGGAGCTTGACAGTTATGTTATGGTCAATGTTAAGCAGGTACCGTCTTCCCCTTTTTCCTGGAGAGGGCGGGAGGTGGAGTTGAGTGGTTACTTATGGTGGGAATTATCAGATCGCAGAAATGGGAGCATACGTGAAGCTTCTGGAATACGATAACATCGACGGTATGATCTTGCTCAGCGAACTTTCCAGACGGCGTATCAGATCTATCCAAAAACTCATTAGGGTTGGAAGAAATGAGGTTGTGGTTGTCTTGAGAGTTGATAAAGAAAAAGGTACGTTTGGCTCATGAGTCATAAGCGTTTGTGTTACTTTTTTTCCCCTTCTTCCTCTATATCTGTCTCTACAGAAAGGTAAGGGATTATGATTAGATAACTAACGATATGGCATAACTAGGATACATTGATCTCTCTAAGCGTCGTGTATCTGCCGAGGATGTTGTCAAGTGCGAAGAGAGATTCAACAAGAGCAAGATGGTACACTCCATATTACGACATGTCGCCGAGAAAACAAAGGAGCCTATCGAGCACCTCTACGAGAAGATTGGTTGGCCCTTGATGAAGAAGTACGGCCACGCTGTCGATGCATTCAAATTCTCAATTACGTTCGCTCCCCCCCCCCCCAATCCTCGCAGCACAAGTTCATTCTAACAAGGATAACAGCAATCCGGACGTATGGGAAGGTATCGAATTCCCCTCAGAAGTTGTTAAGACAGAACTTCAAACCTACATCTCCAAGCGCCTGACCCCTCAACCGACCAAAGTTCGCGCAGATGTCGAAGTCACCTGCTTTGGATACGAGGGTATTGACGCCGTCAAAGAGGCCCTCAGGAAAGCAGAAGCAAAAAACACCGTCGACACCCCCGTCAAGGTCAAACTCGTCTCGCCACCCCTCTATGTCCTAACATCTCAGTGTCTTGACAAAAATACTGGCATCCAGGTCCTCGAGGAGGCCATCACAGAGATCCAATCATCAATTTCCGCCGCTGGTGGCAACTGCGTCGTCAAAATGGCGCCCAAGGCGGTCACCGAGAATGACGACGCAGAACTGCAAGCCCTGATGGACAAGAAGGAGCGCGAGAACCAGGAGGTCTCAGGGGACGAAGATGAGAGCATTAGTGATGAAGAGGCTTAATTTCTCTTTATTCTTTCCGGGCTTTTTCGATTTCTTGTTTTTTCCCTCTCTTAATGGTTGTTAAAAAAGAGCCGATTAATGCATGGGGATTTTCAGTGAGGAACTGATTGGGGGAGTGGGCTGGGGTGGGACTGGGCTCCAGATTCATTGTATGTATGTTACTGTGCGTACTTGGTGTGATGTCATGCATGGATGACAAAAGTTCTTTTTTCTTTCTCTCCACCATCCCCTTCTGCTTTTTCGCGCCTTGCTCCGCTTTATGATTCGGCTGTTTTCTCACGATCTTTGGCGGTGGCACAAAAACGGGTATGAGTGTAGTGCGTTGTGGGCAAGGAGGGGGGGAAATGGTGAGGGGCGTTCATAGAAAGCATAAGTTACAGTACTCTCTTCTCTTTCTTGTTGCCAAGTTCAATTGATCGGTTCATACACACATATGGCCACTGGTCGGTCAATGATATCACATCGTAAATACAGCTCGAGAATTCACAAACCAACACCAGGTCTCTGCTTCGCTCCACAACGATTGAGCAACCCAGTGGAACAAGTTTTCAAAAACAAGTTTCCAGGAAGTCCTAGATTAAACGGAGATGATCCTGGGAGCCGTTTTTTATGTCCTGGGGGGGGGGGGGGGGGTTCGGCGCAGCACAATCGCCAGAACCGGTAACCCAGAATACAAAAGTTTTTTTTTGTATGTGGATTCCGGTGGGACCTGGCTGATATATTTCCACCGGTTTCTGGCGGCAGCTCTGGGAACATGGCGCAGGAGATTTTATTTCGTGTTGGTCTACATCTGCCTCTACTACGAGAGCTCGCAGCTAGGATTGGCCCTTGCATAGCCTGGGGTTTTATTGCTAATCATCGGACTCTCTTAAGGGTTAATATTAGTGCGCGAGCTCTCTAATCTACCGTTCCGTTTTATGAGTGTCCTGCTGCATACCGGTACATCCAGATTATCCACCTCCCCCCTCCCCTATGAAAAAGCAATAGAATAGAGAAGTTTATCTTAAGAGGGGAAAAGAAAAAAAGAAAAAACGAGTATTATCTTTTATGATACGCCATTTCTCTTCGCGTTCCCCTCCTTCCAACCCACCACCCTACCGATCAATGGACCCGTCTGTGCGCAACCACCCAGCCATATCCACCACGTAACCGTACTCATGCACCCTCTTATGCTGCCAAACTCCCCAAATATACAATAACAGCCAGTAAACCAAGCAGAGCGATCAATAACGCAAAAAAATTAAACCAAAAATTAAACCAACAAGTGAAGCCCCCCCCCCCAACTCAGACTTAAACCACATATCCCAAAACCGCCGCTGCAACAGCTTGCCCCCCAGCAGCACCCCCTCCCCCACTCCCAGTGCTAACCCCCTCCCCGACCGCGGCTGCATTCGGGTACACCCTAATAGGAATACTCGCATCGAAGCTCTCGACGAAGATATTCTGCTTAGCTTCGAATAGCTCCCCGCGGTCGTCAGCGTGCGTTTGCTCCAAGAGTTCTTCCATCATGACGGCGGCTCCATCCGCGTCGCCACCCCCGGCGATAGCGGCAGTGAGTGATAGAACTGGCGTGACGAATTCCAGCCGGAGAGCCCATGTGCAGGATACACCCGAGGTAGAGAATTCGGGGGTGGCGGAGGTGGGTATGGTGGGGGTGAATACTACACGTTTTGAGAAGAGGGTGGACTGAGAGTGCTGGAAGTGGAGTTTTCGCGTGGCACGGTGGATGCTGGATGCACTACGGAGGGCAATGGAGGGGGTTACGGTTTCGGAGGTTTCGAGGGTTGCGGTTATCTGTCAGTGTCAGCACTGTGCATTCATGGAAGCAGTGAGGTGGGGAATACATGGTAGCAAGGAATCTTCGCACTGGAAAAGTCGACGACAGCAGTTATCGTCTCGCCGAGTTTGTATGCTGGCCGTGCGAGTGTTAGCGTTGCTACTTTTCGCCCGTTGCGCGCGATTTCGAAGACGCTGCAGTGGCCGTCGGATGATCCGCCTGGGCCCCGGAGGACGGCCATTTCTATGGCATCTTTGGAGCTGGTGATTTGTGGTTCTTCCACCATCGAGAGACGCTTGGAGGATGTTGGGATCGAAGGCGAGAGAATGCCCAAAGGATTTGGTGTTAACGTTCCATCTCTAGGAGCTAGTAGACTGTCCACGTAAGAGAGAAAGTCTTCTAAGGAGGATTCCTGTTGGGCGGCCTTCTTTGGTGGTGACGGGATTGCGGGGGGCGTTAACGTCTGGTCGTCTATACATGCTGTCGTAGCTTCATCTCTAAGGAGAACAATCGGGGACATTAAGTCGTGCATCAATAAGGATCCGTTGGCTGCATCATGTCAGATCATGCAAAGAGTTTGATACAAGCGACTAACCATGAACATGGGGAAAGACTCTAAAAGGGATCTCAACAACCTTGGGCTGCTGAACCCCCTTCCCAGGTCTCTGTGTTCCGATAACTAGGTTATAAACAACCTTGATGGCCTTTCCCCGATGCGTTGGCGGAAGCCCTTTTGGTAACGGAAAGCTATAAGTGTAAGACTTGCTTTCCCCTGGGTTCAGTCGTAGATCAACAAAGAGGATTGATTGTGGGGTCGAGAGTATAGGTATTGATCTCGAACCTATGGGACTGTAAGTAACTATGCCACCTTCGTATGGCAGAGAGCACACCCACTCGCTATATTCTTCATCTCTGCAATGGAACTCATATTATTCCCTCCCAAAAACCCCGTAATACCCCCGCCAATCCCTCCCCACCCAAACCCACTGAGAAATCCCCCATCAGCCTTATTAGTCTCCAGCCCCACCACCCCTCCTCCCAGGTGCCCTCCAACAACCCCCTTCCGCTTCACATCGTCAAATACACTAGTTTGTATCAACGACCCATCCAGAATAAAGCTCCCCTGCACCTGCGCATATCCCATCATCAAAGACTCTGAAGAGCGTGGGCCAATGGCCAGTAGGCTATGACGCCTGTTGTGGATAGAGCGCACTGGCCGCACCGCTGCTCGTGGGTCATATTCTGATACTAACGTTTCTGTTGTGCTGTTTGACAGAGAGTAGAATTCCCCGCTTGACCGTGGTGTTTCCCCGTTGACACTATGGGCGGATATCACCCGGCTCCGTAACCCCTCGTACTCTGGTTCATCCACTGGACTTCTGAGATCAATTTGGGATACTTTCCGGACAAGTTGTGGGTCATCCGAAGAGGACTCATCAACATGTAGACTATCCGTAGTAATCGTAGGGGTACTCGGTGGGTCGGAAGGAAATTTGAATGTTTTGCTGGCCGGTTTGGGTAATGGTTTTGCGCCTCCCGGCGTTCGTGGGCCAGCCGATGTTAGTCCGGGAAAAGAGAAGCTGTTGACGCCTTCCGGTTCGATGACCATCGGTGTAGATGGTTGAGTATTGGTACGGGGCGGGGGAGACATAGTAGCTATCACCAATATTAGTACCCCAAGAGATAAACCCAGGAGCACGCCATACCTGAGTTGGGGGTAGACCCATTAACCAAGCCAGGGGAACGCCTAGGCATTGTTTGTAGCGAGGCGGATCGTGAGTGACCTCCCCGCCCCTGTCTCCCCTGTATCAGCGAAGGAGCCTTGATCCCCTCCTCCCCCTGCCCACGCCCACCACATTCAATCCCAACATCGGATCCCAAAGAAACAATAGATATCGATCTCCGGTGTTTATGTCCCTTCCCACTACTAGCCGCAGAAACCGGGGGGGCAGGAGAGACAGGGGATTTTGTTGCAGGGACACTCAGCGATAACGAAGGTTTGTGATGAGAGACAGGTCTAGCGGAGGGAATCCTCGGGCTCGTAGTGGTAGATCTGCCCCCGGTAGCAGGTAATTGTGAGGGGGCTGCTTTGCTTCCCAGCGCGCTCCCGTTCGCGCCCGAGGCAGACCCCCCATTCGCCTTTGGTGAGCCGTGCAGTGGCATGTGCGGCCTCTGCGAACCAGGTGGAGGGGAAGTATTCCTAAACGTGATCTTGCATTCCAGCTTCTCGCCGGCAAAAACGACGGCCGATTCTGGGAATGTGACAAACACTCTGATGCCCGACATTGTCTTCATCCCGGCAACCAAGCCGAACAAACGTTGTTGTTTTCTGGCGAGTTCCAGTGGCTCAAGTTTGCCTCGAGAGTTTCTTCGTTCCTCTCGGGCAACAACAATACGTGAGTGATGATATCGGAAGTACTTCTGAAATTCGAGGTTTACTGGCCAGCAGATACTTCAGCGCTTTTTGCTGGCCGCGGCATAGTCGTAAGGAAGAGGCGCAGCGGGGCTCTTTGGCGAGCGAGCAGATAGGCGGACAAACTCCAAGTTGGTGCAAGTTAGCTGTCAGTTAGCAGTGATGGTGATGCAGGGTTATCCGTCAGGGATACGAGGCGAGAAAAGGGAGGTTATGATAGGAAAAAGTTCAAGATGGCCCTTTTTCGCAAAGAAAAGGCCCGAACCCAAACCCGAAGTAGACGTCGATACCCCCAAAAGGTCAAAAAAGGAAGTGGAAATGTCATAAGCTTGGCACCAGGGCAGGAAATCCTGGAAGAGAAATCGGCCAAGCCTAAAATGGTCTCTTCCCTCCCACTTTTCGATGAGCCAAACCCATCTCGCCAAGCTGGACCTGCACTCGTTTAGCCAAGCCGAACCCTATCAAGCTTAGCTCAAGGGGAGAAATATTCAGACTTTCTAACTTTTAAGGGGAAAAATAAAACAAAAACAGCACAATGCGAAGACGGGAAAAATTCCGAAGGTTGAGTTCAATTAATCATCATTATCGCACCCCATTGATCGATCGTGCCAGGTACCCCCGGACTTTGAGGGCGCAAAGTACGGGTACCATACAATGAGTGCAAAGCGAGAAGTGCAGGGCAGGGGGGGTTGTCCCCTGAAGCGAGGAGAGCCCAGCTAATGCAATTTATCTGTGCCCCATCACCCAGTATCACTTGTATCATAAATACCGGCACCAAGTCCCCCCCACCTAGTTCAAGAAGATAGTCAAGCAAACCTCCGTCCGATGCCGGGTAGTACCATGCCACCCGCCCCATCCAGGCACTCTCCCAGCGTGATACCCGCACCCCATCCTATCTACCCATCCCTCCGCCCTTCCCCACGTCCAGAAAAAGAAAGAAAATTTAATAATAAATTACAAAAAGTCCCTCCTTCCGCTCCGAATTGCCAGGGTTGAGCTGGGTTATGTTGAGGAAATGGAATGTCAAAAAAATGAAATAGCAAGATCCCACCCCTCGACCCATGCCTTTTTACCTGAGGATATCACCTCCCCCCTTCCCAAGAGATAAGGTAAACCCGCTCCTGAGAGACCGGCGCACGGGTATTTCATGTGAAGCCGAGCCGCTATGATAGGGATGCGTCCATGGTTGTGTATATGTTCTATCCTCTCCAGAATAGATTGCGTCCTCGATGCGAGACATGAACATCGTGAGCGAGGAGGAGCCGAGTTGCTGGCGCACTTATTAAGGAGCTCGAGTGAGGATTCATGACCCGCACTGTCTTCCGTTCGGTTGCAACTTTATCATAATATCACACTACACTCCAAGCCAAAGGTGTAACTGTACCTATCCCTTAAAAAAACAAAGAGCCAGACAGTTTCCACTTTACTTTAAGCGCTTGCCCCATGTCTATCACTATAATCGTCGTCACAATCGTCCTCGCATGGCCGAACGCCTAGCCGGGGCGAGAAAAAGTATCCAGGCGCACATACAAGAGTTTCGAAAATCTTGGCCGCTGAGGGCGGTTGTAACGCACACAGAAGTTTGCAAAACCCCCGTTTGGTCACCGGTACTCGAGTATGCTTATTCTCACCCCAGGCCGGCGTCGTGTGCAGCTGTTCCGGCACTGGACACAGATCCTTGGAATGTTACGCACAGCAACGAGTCAGCAAAATATAACTTCGGACGAAAGGTTGATATAACTAACCCGCAGTAACCGCCCGTGATCTTCGGAGGAACGGTGCGGCGGAAACGATATGATGCTGTCGGCTCAAAGGGACTCCTCGGGGGGTACAGCCTACCGTATCGGAAGGGAAGGTTGGTGAATTAGATCGTGGGTAGTTTGAGTTAACTCTGATCCTCCGACCTATCTACCGTAGTTTGTATCCCCGGGGAACTTGATTGCCATTCTTGCATCATCCAACACATTTAGGCGGAAGGACTATTCTGCTGAGTGTCGGCATCCGCCATGAAGGTATCGGCGCGCTATTAAACGGCCCAACTCGTGCATGTCCCTCGATACCGGTATGGTGCCTCAATCGAGGAGGAGATCCATAACAATAAACTACCTCATCTTTTCCCATCCGCCTATCCACAAACTAGATTATTGGTATAATTACCTGCGGTCCCGAAAGTCTCCATCTGGAACCCATTACCCCAGGGGTGCCCCGAGGCCCGGAGAATAGGTGGCCCTGCAACACCAACGATCCCTTGATCTGTGGGCGGGTCTCGTAGCCTTTCAGCTTGATTCAGTAGATTATCCTGGAGATACCTAACCGGCGTCTCCCAGCTAAAAACAACCCAAGACCCAAACAATCTACCCGTCCGCAGTAAAATCTCCCGAAACCCACCATCTCTGTCGACCCAGCATTGGTTTAGTTTAACAGGTTAACAGAATTGCGGATACTGGTTAACGAGATCTAGCACATCCAGTGGGCCGACCTTCCACCACCCCAGGAAAATGCCAATCCTTCTCCCGAGCCTTTGACTCAGAATCCGGGGATCACAGGGCTGACGGAGGTGGTGGATTTCATTCAAGAGATCTTACAGCACTCGAGTGCATCTAGAACTTCCCGTCACTTCACCCTTCCATACGACACCTTCCTCCCGCGGTCAGTGGCCCTGGGCTGACCTAAGATCTTTATCAAAGGTTAGTCCATGGCCAGTGAGCTTTTTCTGCGGCGTGACCAGTATAAATATCATAAAATTTTGATCATCCTGGACGCACAGTGCTCGTACATACCGATCCGGCGTCCCCTAGCCTAGAAATCACTATCATGCCATGACCAGTATCGTCTCGCAACCCTCCTCCAAACAAAAAAAACAAAAAAACAAAAAACAAAAAAGACAAAAAAACAAGGACAAAAACAACAAAACAAATTCCCCTACCCTCTTCCAAATCCATGCCAAGCTATCCCAACATCCACACGGCTGCCACACCTGATTCATCCCCCAACCATGGAATATTCCAGGCAACTAAAGAGCGACGCATACAGATGAAGGGGGTATCTATTTACTCCATCATTTGCCTACCGGTATCTCGAACAGGGAGCGGGCAAAAGGGAAACAAAAAAGGCCAAATCCCAAGTGGTGTCTGTCCTTCACATCCGTATTGTTTTCTACACTTTTTTTTTCCGGGTCCGCTTATCGATTCTCCCCCACCGAATTGATGCAGTAAACACTAAAATAAAGCCAAATTTCCGGATTCACTCATAGGAAATCGCGAGCACGATTTAGCGCTTTTTGGCCCGTCGTCACTCATGATGGCAGCCACGGTCATACAGACTTAGATTGTTGGCTTTTTGGTGTCTCTCCACAAGGCCTATCATACTTCCTTCCCTCCACACTTTGGTCCTCAGCCCTGAACGACGGTTTTTTTTTTTTCAAATTCAAAAGAAGTCCGGCCGCCACCGTTTGGTAAGACGTCATTTGCAAAACTTTTTTTCTTTTTTTTTACTGCGTGTTTTAGAATTATCTATCATTTGAAAATTTAATGATGGTCACCTTGGCTTGGGCGACGACGACGACGACGACGACGACAACGAACCTGGTTGAAGTTTGAACAGCTCCTGGTGAATTCTTTGACAACGATGATATCCTCCAATAAAAACGAACCCCCCACAATCATCGCCATCACACACACCCTCTTTCTCCAAAACCAACAGAGGGATCATCAGAAAATGGGACCGCTATGGTACCTATGCTGTGATACGAGGTCCGGTAAGAAGTTATGGAACAGTTATTCAAGGTTAACCAGCCAAATATACCCCTGTCCGTACCGGTTAATAGGCTCCTACCCTTGTACCAACCCCAACACTCCGCACCTTGCACAAATTTCAGATTTTCCCACCGTCGCACAAATACATTACGCCATGCAGGGAAGGAGGGAAGGAAAAGGGAAAAGAATGAGAAAACCTATTCTATACCAGCCGATCTCGGGCCTTCCCTATAGAATACCAGCGAGGTTTTTTTATGCCAGCAAAAAACACCATGTTTCGCCCACAGCCAAGAGGGCGTACTTCAACTTCTAAG
>Ga0307513_10000296_pt1 | contig 72252 bp, 63 predicted proteins | sample 15_EM_MG_FD_202174 | JGI IMG/M metagenome (GOLD analysis project Ga0307513, IMG submission 202174) | Populus trichocarpa ectomycorrhiza microbial communities from riparian zone in the Pacific Northwest, United States - 15_EM | ecosystem: Host-associated > Plants > Roots > Unclassified | place...
CTTCTCTCTATTTATATATATCAACTATTGTTCAATTACCACACTACCCCTCATTTAATTTATTCCTACATCTAAGCATTCAAGGGCCTTGTTGCCATTTCCTATCTTTTAATACAAAACATTACACCAACCATTGGGATTCCAAACAGTCTGGAATTTGACCGAATAAAGTATGCTCAGCTTTTCAAAGTGTTATTTATTTATAAATATATTAAAATAATTTTTTTTATTTTTTAAAAATTATTTTTGATATTAAAATAATCTAAAAATATCAAAAAAATATTAATTTAAAACAAAAACAAAAACAAAAATTTTTTAATTTTTTTTTTAAAAACTTTTTAAAAACAAAAACAAATAGACCTAACTCATTTAAGGACTGCCATCACGTTTAATAAAAGCATCAGTCTCCATTCCTCTATCATAAGTTCTAGGTTATGTTTACATAAATACCTGTAGAAGAATTAGATGCAGTTTAAACTCTTAGTGAAGGAGATTTTGGAAGATGAGCTGTCAGATACGGAGTTAATGGCTCTGGACTTCCTTGACAGGACAGACCAGCGGGAAGATGGCAGGAAACCGTTGTCCGGGTCTGTTTTGGGATATTTTTTTGTGTATCCTTTAGTATTTTTACCATAGCCCTTTTGTTTTTTGTCTTTCTGATTTTCCTTCCAATCCTAACCTGTATATTTCAGGCTGCGTCAACTCATTAAATCCACTTTAGCAGCAAAAGAATTCTTCGAAATGTTCTGTTTTCTCTATTCTAATAAGCAGATTGCTAGAGTTCAGAGGATTTTCATGTGAAGATATTTCCTTTGAACATGTCAGGATCCAAGATAAGCACAAATTTCTGACCATTTTGGTGAAGGGTTTCCCCAAATTTCCTCATCTGTTCCAATGAGAAGTTAACAGGATCAAAAGCAGAGTCCTCGCATCCATCCATGTAATCAATGTCTGTGCACATAACTTCAAGAGGAATGCCAGCTTTTGCATAGCCAGCAACCACACCATCAAGATCCGTAACGCTCGCATAACCTTATCAGCATTGATGAAATCCTTTACATTGAGGTAAAAAAAAACAAAAAGATTTGGTCAAGCAAGCGGCGACTAAGATATAAGAAATCAACACAGGTCTACTGGCATGTCTAAAAGAAGACTGCAAGAATGTCTACTCAATGCTACATGCCAAATGACCAGTAAGGCATTGGGGCAAGCCTACCAATCAGCTCAGTATACTGCTGTATCACCATATCTGGTGCTGGTCTGGCGAAAAAATAGAAATCAATAACACCACCAATAACCTTATAAGTTAACCTATCACCTTGATAAATTATATCCATGCCATTACTATTAAGCAACAAAACAACATGAGCAGGTCTCTGCCGGTGCTTTGTCCAAATCATTACTATGTTTCTTTCCTGTTGCAGATATAAAAAATATAAAACGCAGCTGCTGCAATCCTTGTTGATTTATTCTTATTAATAACTTGCTAGACAATGGTTGTCCATCATTACAATTTCACATTCAACTTGAACTCCTCTCCAAGGAACAAAGAAAGTCCTGACATCACCAAGACATCAAAATCTCCATTGTTATTAAGGCTTGCCCTAATCCTTCTATTTCCACTCCTTGTTTCCTTGGAAGTCTGCAACTCATACCACTTGATCCCATTAGTCTTTTTCAATCCTATGAATGTTACTTTGCTCACCATCCACTTTTGACTGAAAGCAAATTCTCCATTTATGATGTTTGATCTAACCATTGCCATATCTCCTACAATCTCACTATGAAATTTCACTAAACTCCAACTCTTTCTCTCCCCTCCCATCTCCACACTCTCCCCATCATCTAAGAATAATTCCCCTGTGCTGTTTCCACTGCTGCTAAGAACCACTAATAGATGAAATGCTGTTTTTCGAGCTTCTTCCGTTGTCATGGCTTCTCCTTGCAAGGCCAGAATATTTCCTTCATGAACATGCACGTTTATATGATCTGCAGGTGCAGCAAGTTTGATGTACTTTCCTGGACTTACAGAAACCGTATTAGAGTAGTTAAAAAGATCAAACCAGTTTCCCGCGGGAAAGTATGCATCGACTGAGGTAGCTCCGGACTTCAATACTGGTGATACCATTACACCTTTACCGATCAGAAATTGTGAGTTGACTTCATAAGTTTTGATGTCTTGAGGGAATGAAAAGAAAAGAGGTCGTGCTATTGGGGTTCCTTTAATGTGAGCCTCATACATTAGTGTGTAGAAATATGGAAGCAGCTGATATCGAAGGCCAAGCACCTTCCTAGCTGATGCTGCAACAGAATCCCAGAGATAAAGCTCCTGCCGTGTTGTGTCTATCGATGAATGATCTCTCGCAAAGGGGTAAAAGGAACCTAGCTGCATTGTAATAAAAGTTCAGAACAATTTAAACACAGAAAAAGAGTATAGCGTCTGTCAACATCCACCTACAGCAAAGTTACCTGAATCCAACGCCGACAAAGCTCTTCATTTGTGTTTCCTGAAAAACCACATATGTCAGCACCAACCATAGGAATCCCAAACAGTCCGAAATTCAGAATTGATGGAATAGTATAGGCCAAGTCATCCCATGTGGCAGCATTATCTCCAGTCCAATGTGCTGTATACCTCCCAGAGCCAATGAAAGTTGATCGAGAAAGTACGAATGGCCTTTTACCAGTTGAATTGATCAGACCAACATTGGTGGCTTTCGATTCCAAAAGGCCATAGAGGTTATGAACGTTGTACTCTTTCATGACATCAAAGTGTAGAGATGTTGCTGGAACAGTTTTATTATTAATAGGCCGTCGAATACCAGCATTGTTAATCCTGTAGGGTGGATCATCAACGGTAGAAAATGGGGTGGGTGTTGGATCTATGAAATTCGATATCTCGTTCATGTCAATCCAGAGACCGTCTACAGGGAGAAGCTCTCGAAATATTTTTATCTCATTACCCCAAAACTCTCGGCCAGCAGGATTTATGAAATCCGGGAAATAGACCTTTCCAGGCCACACTTCACCCATGTACGGAATCCCATTGCGTTTAATGAAAATATCAGCCTGCATTCCTCTGATGTAGGTTTCATACGTTGAGTTCACACTGATACCTGCAGAAAATTGGAGGTTCAACAGAATGTAGCAGAACCATTCTTTCTTTCTTCCTTTTTTGTTAAAGCCAATTAGAAGAAGTGTGGAAGTTCTAGGATTTCATGTGAAGATAATTGTTTTGCTTCTTCATGTTAATCACATACCAGGATCCAAGATGACCACATATTTCTGACCATTTTGGTGAAGGGTATTGACAAATTTCTTCATTTTTTCCAGGGGAAAGTTAACAGGATGAAATGTGAAGTCCTTGTATGCATCCATGTAATCAATATCTGTCCACATAACTTCAAGAGGGATCCGAGCTTTTGCATAGCCAGCAACCACACCTTCAACATCAGAAATGTTCTTGTAACCGTATCGGCACTGATGAAATCCTTCACATTGGACCAAAAAAACATATTACAAATGGAACAAGCTTTGTTCACAAAAACTGAGGTAAAATAGTATGCTCCATAAATATCCAGTGTCACATGGAACCGAAACCACACAACAGTAACTAAGGCCTCTATTGCATTTCCTATAATTGGCCAAGTCTAATAAGTTGACCATTGAGTGTAAGAGAGTTCAGGACTCTCTTAATGAATTGGAATAGTTTGATCACTTAGCACTAGTTATAAAAAATAAATCTCTCATTGCCCAAAATTCTTGAATTTGATGTTCAGGCATCAAACCATTTTGCAGACTGAAACATGTTAAATTGGCAACTAGAAAGTTTCAAGGAAGGAATAATGCTACTTACCGAATGACCAATATGGCATTGGGGCCGGCCGACCAATAAGCTCTGTATACTGCTCTATCACCATATCTGGCGATGGCCCAGCGAAAAAATACAAATCAATAATGCCTCCAATAACCTTATAAGTTATCCTATCTCCTCCATAAACTATGTCCATGCCATTGCTATTAAACAGCAGGACACCATGAGTAGTCCCTGCCTGTACTTTGCCATCAGCCGATGCTGATCTTACATCAATGTAAAATGGGTGGGAACCATAGAGGTTAACATCAATATTAGCACTTGCGAGGTCAGCATTCCACAAGGTGAATGTGTCATCAGGCTTCAACTTGAAAGTGCTCTTTGTGTGCTCTCCGAGACCATATAAAGAAGATCTCTTTATAGGAAGCCTGGAAGATAGCTGGATATACTGATCCTTAAAGACCAAGAAAGTGTCGGGATTGGACATATCCGTGGACGTGTCGAAGAGGACATCACCGGAGGATTTTCGGGTGACAGAGAAGCCAAAAGGGATGGTGTTGTGCAGGGTAAAAAGCAGGTCTGAGTTGGGGTCAGAGAGGAGGTTGTTATCTAGCAGGAGTCGATGATTTAATGGAGAGTAATGCAGGTAGTTCTTCGGAGAGTGGTTTTGCCGGGGAACGATGTGTTGCGGAATCTCCCATCTTTGGTCTTTGGAATCTGTTATTCTGACTCTCAAACGGTTCTTGGTTTCAAATCTGCATGTAGGAGGCAAAGCATGTCAACGCATAGAGCAGGGAATATGCAAGCTGGAAGACATGTCAATCATATATGAGTAAGACATGTCGTTTGCTTGTTTCAGAGGGGAACGTACATGATTCTTTGAAGAGGGTAAATTATTCACATAGTCCTCTAAGTTTTAAAGGCTGGTCATATTAGCCCCTTTATCCTATTTTTTGGACAAATCAATTTGTATTAAGAACCCACATGTGGATCAACCATGTATAAGACCTAAGTCTAGGGTTGGGTTGGTTAACCCGGGTCAACTCAAGTATTTTTAATAAGAAAAACCTAAAATAATGTTGTTTTAATTAAAAAAATCTGGTTTTTTTTAACTCAGCTTTGACAAGTTTCAAATTAATTTGTCAAGTCGAGCTGGATTTTATAGCGCTAATGAATTATACAAAGGGGTCAAGTTTAATCAGAAATTAAAAGTTTAAGGATAATCATGCTCGAAATCATGATAAACAGATAAATTAAGTAAAATATAAAAAATAAAGGAATATGCCATGTGATGAATTGAATACCAAACAATGAAAGTAGCTGAATTTATCGAATGCTCCTTAGAAACAAGAATTATCTCATGCCCAAATGAAAATTTCCCTTCTTTTCTAAGGATATAATTCTATTTTTGGTCGAGTTTAATAGAAGAAATCAAGTTAGAATTTTTTTTTTTTTTTAAAAGGCAGGCTATGCAACCTTGCAAGTCAACTTTTAACTAATAAATTAAGTGGTTAGTCTATTTATTTACTCCAAGCAAAGACAAAATAAAAGATTATTATATTTTTTTAAGAAAAAACATAACATTAGAACTAGTCTAAGTCTCAAGAAAGAATTAAAAAAAGAAGAAGCAGCAATTATTTATATGTTTTCTGTTTTCAAGAACATTCGACAGTAAGAAAAAATTAATGTAAGCAAAATCATGAAAACCATAAGGAAAGAAACTAAGCTACTTACTCGGCAATAAGATTAAGATGTTGGATATCATTTCCATAGACTGAAGATCTCTTGATAAGGCTAAGATCAGCAGTCAACAACTTGCCTGTTAAACCAGAGTTAACAGAGCCAATTTTATAGCCATAACCAACCACTTCTTCTTTCACATCCTTTCCACTAGTCAGCGGCACCCCACAAACCAACAACAAGACTAGAAGTTGAAGATTGCTCTGAGATGGAGATGTTGCTTTTGTGTTTCTGCAACTGTTCTTGTTCCTCTCTTTCTCCATTTTTTGGGTCATATGATCAGTTAGAGGCATTGGTGCTTACTTGGTTTCAAGTTCCAAGCTTAAATATCTAAAGAAAGCAAGATGACCATAACCATGGTGACCTTTCTGTAGTTTCCACGGGCAACTTGAAAAAAAAAAATGGAGCTTTCTTGGCCACATAAAGTGAACTAGTGTTCTAAATCTGTTACGTTGGGATTGGTATCCAGTCACTATCCTCTGTTTCTGTATCCTAAAACAATAGGCTAGAAGGGGACGACAAAAAATAAATGCAATTTGCATATGATACACGAGTATATTGGAAATTCATTCGTTCTTACCCTACCATCTAGATTACGAGTTACGCTTGATGCTGACTAAGATTAATTAAGTACATCCATTCTAACCCTACCCAGGATCTAGATTACGAGTTAGACTTGATGTCGACTAAAATTGATCGAGACAATTCTCAACTTAGTTCAATATAAACTTGGCTCGGATTAGATCCGAGGTTAATCCAATAAGAAAATAAAAGAAAAAAAAAAGATTTTTCCTTGAAAAACTAGATGTGGGTGGAATATATTTTCTGTATGCAAAAGCTTGCTTAAGAATATATTTACTGCTAAGAAATGAAAAAGAAAATAGTGGATAGAAATAAACAGTAAATATCCTTTTTCTTTTAGGGTTTTCTTTCTATCTTAATTGTTAATTGTTAATTAACAATTTAGCAGCTAGAATTTCAAGAATTGCAATCTTTTTATTGGATTTTATTCTTGCCAACTTTATGGTAGAAAATATTTGCTGTCAATCCTTACATGCTAAATTTCACCTCTAACTTGAACTCTTCTCCTAGGAACAAAGAAAGGTCTGACATCTCAAGCATATGTAACTCTCCATTTCTATTAAAGCTTGTCTTGGCGCCTGAATTTCCACTCTTTGTTTCCTTGGAAGTCTGCAACTCATACCACTTGAAACCCTTAGTCTTTTCTAATCCTATGAATGTTACTTTACTTACAATCCATTTTTGGCTCAAAGCAAATTCTCCATTTGTGATGTTTGATCTAACCATTGCCATATCTCCTACTATCTCACTGTAAAATCTCACAAAGCTCCAGTTCTTTTCCTCCCCTCCCATCTCCACACTCTCCCCATCATCCAAGAAAACTTCCCCTGTGCTGTTTCCAGTGCTGCCAAGAGCTACCAGCAGATGGAATGCTGTTTTTCGAGCTTCTTTTGTCGTCATGGCTTCACCTTGCAAGGCCAAGATGTTTCCTTCATGAACATGAACGTTTATATGATCTGCAGGCGCACTTAGTTCTGTGTACTTTCCAGTATCTACAGTAACTGAATTAGAGTAATTGAAGAGGTCAAACCAATTTCCTGCAGGGAAGTACGCGTTAACTGAAGTAGCTCCTGACTCCAATACAGGTGATACCACTACACCTTTGCCAATCAGAAATTGTGAGTTGATGTCATAAGTTTTGAGGTCTTGAGGGAATGAAAAGAAAAGAGGTCGTGCTATAGGGATCCCCTTAATGTGTGCCTCATACATTAATGTGTAGAAGTAGGGAAGTAACTGGTAGCGAAGGCCAAGAACCTTCTTTGCTGTTGCAGCAACAGAATCCCAGAGATAAAGCTCTTGCCGTCTGGTGTCTAGATCCGAGTGATCTCTTGAGAAAGGGTAAAAGGCACCTAGCTGCATTGTAACATAACTTCAGCATCGATTACACAGCAGAAAATTTACAACAGTTTGTTACGCTGAAATTCAATCTAGAGGAAAGAAACAAAAATGTAACTGCATATACATGAATGTTAATGTTATCCAAAGCACATCAGTCTGAATTATTAGGACTTCATAACATCTTTAGATGAGCAATAACCAATGATTTACCTGGATCCAGCGACGACAAAGCTCTTCTGTCGTGTCTCTACTGAAACCGCATATGTCGGCACCAACCATTGGAATTCCAAACAGTCCAAAATTCAAAATTGATGGAATGGTGTACGCTAGATCATCCCATGTCGCAGCATTATCTCCAGTCCAATGAGCAGTGTACTTTCCAGAGCCAACGAAAGTTGATCTAGAAAGTACAAAAGGCCTTTTACCAGTTGCATTTTTCAGACCAGCATTGGTGGCTTCGGATTCCAAAAAGCCATAAAGGTTATGAAAATTGTACTCAGTAATGTTACCAAAATGTAGAGATGTTGCAGGAATGGTCCTATTGTTGATAGGTCGTTGAATGCCGGCGTTGTTAATCCTGTAGGGAGGATCATCAAGGGTAGATAACGGGGTGGGAGGGGAGGTTATGAAATTTGATATCTCATTCATGTCAATCCAGAGACCATCAAAGGGGAGAAGATCTCGGAATATTTTGATCTCATTACTCCAAAAATCTCTGCCAGCTGGATTTAGAAAATCAGGGAAATAGACTGATCCAGGCCAAACTACACCCATGTAAGGGTTGCCATCGCGTTTAAAAAATATATCAGCTTGCATTCCTCTTATGTAAGTTTCATATGTTGTGTTCACACCAATACCTGTGGAGAATCAGAGGCAGCTTAGTTCTCTTTAAGAAGTCATAAAAGGCACTTCTTCAAAAGATAATACCAATCAGCAGACCTCTAAATATGATACTTTCAGGTTAAAAGAGTTGATGTTTTCTTCAGGTTACCACTTACCTGGATCCAATATCAGCACATATTTCTGACCATTTTGGTGAAGGTTATCAACAAATTGCTTCATTTGTTCCAATGGAAAGTTGATGGGATCGAGAGTGAAATCCTTATGTTCATCCATGTAATCAATGTCTGTCCACATAACTTCAAGAGGGATCCCAGCTTTTGCATAGCCAGCAACCACACCCTCAACATCAGAAACATTCTTGTAGCCATATCGGCATTGATGAAATCCTTAAAACAGAAAAAAAGAAAAAGAAAAAGAAAAAAGGAGTGCTCAGAGACATAGTTCACAGGATATAAAAAGGGAATCCAGCATATTGAGTAGAGATGATTCTGCACATAAATACTGATAGAAATTGAACTCCAGAAAGTCTCAAATTGAATGTTTCTTTGCCTGTAATTTCCTAATCTGTGGAACGTAATTTATTTATTTTTGGTCATGTTCTTAGTTACATCACAGCAATTTTTCAGAGCAAGAGAGATTACAACAATGAAAACAAAGGAGGAAAACAAGTACATCACAGAAAAAATGATGCTACTTACCAAATGACCAATATGGCATAGGGGCAGGCCGGCCAATAAGCTCTGTGTACTGCTCCATAACCATATCCGGTGATGGTCCAGCAAAAATATACAGATCGATAACACCACCAATAACCTTATAAGTTATCCTATCACCTCCATAAACAATGTCCATGCCATTACTATTAAGCAGCAAGACACCATGAGTAGTCCCTGCTGATACTTTGCCATCGTCAGATGGTGATCTGACATCAATATAGAAAGGGTGGGATCCATAAAGATTGACATCAAGATTAACACTCCCTATGTCAGCATTCCACAAAGTCAGTGTCTGGTTAGGTGTCAACTTGAAAGAGCTCTTGGTGTGCTCTCCAAGTCCATAAAGAGAAGACCTGTGTTCAGGAAGCGTGGAGGAGAGCTGGATATACTGGTCCTTGAAGACTAAGAAAGTGCCAGCATCGGATGCGTCAGGGGACGTGTCAAAAAGGATGTCCCCTGACGATTTGCGAGTGACCGAGAAGCTGAAAGGAGTGGTGTCACGGAGGGTGAAAAGGAGGTCAGAGTTATAGTGGGAGAGGAGCAGGTTTTCCTGTATGGCATGGTGTTGAATTTTTTTTTCTGAGGAGTTGTTTTGTCGAGGAATGATCTCTTGTGGAATCTCCCATCTTTGGTTTTCAGAATCTGTTATTCGGATTCTTAAACTCTCCTCTGTTTCAAAGCTGCACAAAGGCAGATAGCAGTCAGGAACTAGTTAAAGAAAACTACCATGCCTGCAATTCATGTATGCTTAAATCAGTATTGTTTAAAATCTAGTTAAAACCCGATTTTACTTTTTTTAAAAAAAAAACTTAAAACAATATTATTTTAAATTATTCTAGGTTAGCGCGCCCTACTCAGCCTGGGAAGGGGTTCAAGGACTTTGACTTAAATGCGACAGCCACAGTTGTCAAATTCATAGCCTCATGATTAACACTCGACTGTTCTATCCACTGAATGGTCTAAATTACCGGAATCAACAATTTTCTCTTTTTTTTAGGCGATGAGTTAAGAAATTGGTCCCGACTAAATTTAGTCAATAAAGTTTAACATTGTTTTAAGCAACCTGGTAATCTGTATAGAATCCAACAAATACCTGAAGTAGAAGAGATTAGGGAATAGGCAAGAGCTAATCACTTCTGTCATAACCAAAGTACTTCATCCTCAAAACAACATGTAAGATCATGCTCAATCATAAGTTTTTCAAGAAATCTAAGTAAACAATGGAAAGGATAGCTTAATGTAACAAAAGTCCTCATAATGAGATAGATTAAGCCAATTACCTGGCAAAAAGGTTGAGGTGTGGAATATCAGCTCCATAAACAATGGAATTCTTGATAAGGCTGAGATTAGCAGACAACCATTTGCCAGGTAGATTGACAGAGACAGATTCAATGGTGTAGCCATAGCCAACCACTTCTTCTCCACTTGATAGGGCAACCCAGCAAGAGGAAAATAAGATAGTATATAAGAAAAGAAGTGAATGGTGAGAATGAGATATTGCCTTTGGCTCATTGTTCTTCCTGTATCTCTTCTCATCCATTTTTGTGAGTGCACTGACTTCTTGATGGTCTTTAAATATTCAAGAAAAAAAACTTTACACGATGGACTTTTCAGTCATCATGGTCCCACAAAATGAAGTGTGTGTATGGTATCTCGGTAATTTTCATGGTTATGATTAAAAAAAAAGTAAATAAATTTTTCATTATAGTTTAAAAAAATATATATAGTTAAAACTATTATAAAATAGATTTTTGTAAAAGTTTATGTGTCAGATAATCAGTTAATCTCTTAATTTAAGCAATTTGTTCTGTTTTTCCTAGCCAAAATGACTGATAATCGATACCTGATATCTGGTTGGCTAATATGGGTGGTGATTGGTACCTAAAAAATATCATTTTTGGTGGATTTTGGAACTCTATAATGCTTAAGAAAATATATTTTTGAGATAAAAGATAATATGATATTTTAGAGAAAGAATTTGAAGGATTCATAGAGTCTTTACAGTTTATGAATCTTGTTATTTTTCAAAGAGAAGGAGTTGAAGTGTTATCTTGTCCTAATAGTATTAAAGAGAAATAAATATTATTTATACGTCATTAATGAGAGGTAAATATCTCTTAAACACGATTCCCAGGTCTATGACTAGCAACACAAGCGTAGTACCTCAAGGTGTCCCGTCTGCACTAAGTCTCTAAACTTACATATTTGATATCATAAAAAAAATATAGCGCAACATAAAGTAAAATATACAAAGCTGATGAATTCGAAAAATAAATTAAAATCTAACTCTTTCATAAATAATCCAAAACATAATTAAAATCATTATGACCGAACAAAGAATAAACTCATAATCTTGAGGAACAAAAGAGGCCTGCCAACTTAAAAAAAGCAAGAAAAACACAGCCAAAAGATCCTTAACATTTGATTTTAACATTTTGGGTCATGATAATATAAAATAAAAATATAGTTGGTCTTGTGAATTAATAGAAGGTCTAGAAAGATCATTAGTTTTATATCTATTTAGGCTCGACAAGATGTTAAATCTGTGGATATCGGATCTGGCAGCCTGATAGATCTATATATTCTTGGATTCAGCGTGCAGCTGAGATAAAAAAAAAATAGGTGTCACTTTATCTTTAATCTTTTTTTAAATATAAATTTTAAACAAAAAATAACATATATAAAACACAAATTAATCCATCATCTATCTTCCTAATCAGGAGTTTCTGGGATGGCTTCTTGAAAAGAGACATTAGAGAGCTTGTGACTGTTTGTCCTCCTTAAGACTTCCTCTTCCTTTTTTTCTTTTTTTTTTCCTTCCTTGTAGAATACTCCGGTCAATGATAGGCATGTAGGTCCAATTATTCTATCGGGCGTCTATATATTATAGTTTGAAATTTTGATAATCTATTTCACACTTATATATTCTGGATTTCTCACGAAATAATAGCTGATATATAATTTAGTGGATTGCCATTGAATTCACTATAATAATTAAAAACCAATACCATCCTAAAACTTTACAAATGAATTAAATTTAAAAATTAATTATAAAATATTTCTTACATTGATTTATTTTTTTTATAAAATATTTTATGAGAAACAAATAGAAAACTACTTTAATACTTTTTTAAAAGTTTATTGTTCTATAATTCAATCATCAACGTGGACTAGCGTTATAGCTTTGCCTTCAACGACCGGAACTTCCTCTCAAAAGACTAAACCGTTTAACACGGAGACGACCATTTCTACGTATCACAATTTTTATATATATATTTTTTTTAGAAATGAAAATTCAAATATTTTTATAAAATACAAATACGTTTTTTTTTAATATACTTTCATTAAATTATTAGAATATTTTTTTAATTGAAACTTAATTTTTAGATAATGATTATGAGTGTTTTCTTTCTTCTAAAAAATACACTATTGGCGCTTAAATATTCATTTTTTATGTTTAAAAAATATTTTAAATGATCCATGGCATATGACGAACTATCTATTATCTAGTTAATAATTAATAATTAAAAATAAATTCCATGTAGATATATGTACCTTAATAATTAAATAAAACAATCGAGCTATTTTTGTCCGATAAAATTGCTTTCTCTTCAATTTCCGCTATTTCTTAATACAAATCGATTTCCATCAAAATATAAAATACATTTAGAAGCCTCTATTTGACTTACTTTTGTTCGCAATTGTTACTCAGCAACTAGAACATTTAGAAGACTTTTTGTAATATTGGTGGTTTTTCAAAGTATTTTTTATTTAAAAATATATTGAAATAATATTTTTTATTTTTAAAAATTTATTTTTGATATTAGCATATTAAAACGATTAGAAAACATCTAAAAAAATTAATTTAAAATAATTTTTTTTAATTTTCAAAAATATTTTTGAAATACAAAATTAAATAGACACATAACAAATAGTATTTGTTACAGAACAATCAAATGCATGTCAGATTCATAGCCCTATTATGGCAAGCATACAACAGAAGTTTTATTAGGACAAGACAAACATGCAAGTATTCATAAGAATAAAATCAGAAGTAATGCGAGTGTCTCAAATCTCATATTATTAAACACAAGTAATCTATCTTGCCTCTAACACTGAAATCGAGCATTCGTTAGCTGAAGGTGGTTTGCTCTGGCTTGATGAACAACTGGCTTCCACAAGGTCCCTTTCAGTGAAAAATCCTGGTTGTTTCGGCTGAGGCAATTCATCTTCGTTACCCAACATCAAGACCACATATGACATGTTTGGTCTATTTTCTGGATTTTCTTGCACGCACAATAGCCCCACGTGAATAGAACGTAATACTTCAGACAAATAAGGTGTTTTAACTTTTGATTTTGCAGCCAGTTCTAGAGGCCTGCCTTGTTTGAAGAGCATCCAAGCCTGATAAACAAAACCATGCTGTTAATACATATTTATGCAAATTCGGCATTCATACCCATTGACCATTGTCGGTCTCAATTGTCTTCCAGAATTTCTTCATTTTTTTTTCAAGTATTTTTAAGTGTTCAAGTCTCACAAACGGAAGTAGCTTTGACACTCACATGCCCAACAAGGTTGAGGCGGTGATCAGGATGACAGAATCCTCTGTATCTGTTGCCACTTGCTATCTCTAGCACCAATACACCAAAGCTAAAGACGTCTGATTTTAGCGAGTAGAGTCCATGGTTTGCATACTCTGGAGATATGTAACCACTGCATGTATTCATGGAATCTTAAGTCCCATTTGCAAACTATGAAGACAAAATGCATATGATGGAGACGACACTTACTACGTCCCAGCCACTTTGTTAGTATATATTGGCTTCGGTTTCATTTTCTCCAAAACTTCTAGCCAGGCCAAAGTCTGAGATTTTTGGATTCATTTCGTAATCCAACAAAATATTGCTGGTTTTCAGATCTCTGTGGATTATTCTTAGTCTCGAATCTTGGTGAAGATAAAGGAGTCCACGAGCAATCCCATTGATGATGTTGTAGCGCTTAGGCCAATCTAGTAGCAAGCTTTGAGTTTCATCTGCTCAAGTTATTCCATTATAGATTCATAAATATATAAATAGATATTGTTTGTGAAAGGAGGAGAAAAAAAACAAGATGATGAGTGACAATCAATGAATTTTGAGTTACAATTACATACATGGCAGAATTTTTTCTCTTCCTCTACAAAGCCACTTTCCTAGGGGCTTCGAAGGAAGATCAATATAGATGGTAGAACAACTGATACCAAATCCATTATGGAAGCTCAATAGTGCTAAATTTGAAACATTAGAATAACTTTTAGAAAAGGATTTGTGAGATTCATACCAAAAATAAAGAAGTCCAAGCTTTTATTAGGCAAAAACTCGTAGACCAACATAGTTTCATCTCTTTCAATGCAGCATCCAAGAAGCCTCACTAGATTCCGGTGCTGAAGTTTCACGATATGTTTGACTTCATTTTTGAACTCATCAAGTCCTTGTCTTGAATTCTTGGAGAGTCTTTTGACAGCTATTTCTCGTCCATCTGTTAACGTTCCCTGCAAATAATGGCTCAACATCATAAGCAAATCATACGTTGTCTTCTGAGACTTGAGAATTTCATGCAGCTTGTATCTGTTCAGAAAATCTTTCCAATCATGACATCCTTTTATGCTAAAAAAAAGTAGGTTCTGTATTGGAATAATCTCAATACCACAGAACCTACTTTTTTTTAGCATAAAAGGATGTCTGATTGGAAAGATTTTCTGAACAGATACAAGCTGTGGAATAATCTCAATACCACAGAACTCCACTGGTGCCTGGAGTTTGTACCATGAAAATTCAGAAGCGATATTGCATGACTGTTTATAGATAATTATTACCTTATAAACAGGTCCAAAGCCCCCTTCTCCTAGTTTATTGGATACAGAAAAGTTATTTGTTGCACAAGCCAACTCATCCATGTTAAAGAAGGGTAATTCTAGTTCTTCCTTCAGGTCCTTGTTATTTGATCTTCTTTGAAAATTACCTGTCATTTTTCCTGTCAGCATAACTACTTGTTATTTGATCTTCTTTGAAAATTACCTGTCATTTTTCCTGTCAGCATAACTACTATGGATTGGGAAAAAAGAAGAAGAAAGAAAGACAAGGGATCTCTATTTGCTGTTAAACACGACGGAGTTTCTAACAGCTTACAGTCTACCTTAGATTACTGAAAAAATAAACTAATCTTGTTAACTGAGAATCCAGGAATGGAGCGATAGGAATAGTTGGATTTTGATGGTAAGAATACGTACTGTTTTTCTGCTGCTTCTTTTTCCAAACATACAAGACCAAACATAGACCAATAAACAAAATTCCAGTGGACAACACAGTGCTTACTACGATCCTTTTCTTCACTTTGGATTTGGTATCAACCTTTGGAGAGTCATCTTTATCTATAACATGATAGAGAAAAACTGGTGTTAAGAAGAGGAAATGGCAGATATATGACTTCACTACACGTGCAATACAATCTCTATGATGCTCAAGAGTCTTAATCAGGTTTCTTTTAGCCATATTTTAAGAGAAGGAAGCTCTATTGCTGATGGCCTCGCAAGGAAAGGTTTAGATAATATGCTCAGAGACTATATATAGCTTGGTTTTAAGATTTTTAAACTGTCCATCCTTTTTCCAATATATAGCATACTGGCTTTCTATCTAAATATATTTATAAAGGAAAAATGGATTTGGGTCGTCGTCAATCCAATTTATATTAATATTATTTATATTAACAAGATACTATAAGGGATTATATATCTTGATAATAACTATACTCTTCACCTTTATATATAAATATGTCTATTAACAGTAACAGATGACATAAGAAAAAAGAACAAAGAAAAATAAAAAAAGGAGAAAAGACAACAAGAAGAAAACTCTTTTTTAATTCAAGAAGAATTGTTTCCGCAAACAATGTACATTTAGGTAATAGTGAGTATCAAGCATGATTCATCATCATTTGATATGTTTATGCTTAGAATAGTTATACAAGTTTTCTCGGAAATGTTTATATTGTTTCTTCCCGTTGCTGTTTTTTAGCCTACAATTTTGTCCTTTAATAAAAACCGACTTTTCTAGTGTGAGAAGAAACTCATACCTGGTTCTGATGCATCCATCCGTATAAAAATGTCTTGCTCATTTTGAAAGAAAGTTCTGATATCAATCAGATCATTGAACCAAAGCAAGCACCCACTTCCTCCATCCCTAATGTCCAAGTTTGTATACGCAGTACAGCTGCAGTTCTTCAAGCACGTGTTCTTGCACTCCTCCAGGTTCATACTCCTGTTAAACCATGATTTTCTTGTCTCTGGCATCTTCACACCTGAGATTTTACGAAACTCATCTCTAAAACAATTTGGTGCAATCTTTCTAACGCAACCACTTGACCAATCTGTCTTGTCCCATTCACTTGGAACTTCTGGTACAAATCCATGCAAACAACTACACACTGGAGAGTTGTTAATACTACAGATACCATTTGCACCACAGAGCGCATAACTTTCACAATTATCGGTATTTGCTGTTTCATAAAGAAACCAACTTTGAGTCTGCTCAATCCAGAGGAGGTGTAGGACATCACCATCCTGAGTTAAGACGATCCTCCAGTGCGTTGAGCTATTTTTAAGTTGTTCTCTGTAGAATATCTCCTTGTCATTAAAAACAAATTCAAATGTGTACACGGGATTTGGTTTTACTTGAGGCACGCCACTGAACTGCAGACCATTCCATGGCCCAGCTCGATGCTTCACTTTTGAATCTTCCAACAATATTAACTCTGGATATCCATCAGGAACAAGGATGCCTGTGATATTACCTCTGGAAGGATCATCTGCTGACTTCCATGATGTCACGTACCATTCCATTCCAGTTATTCTATTCCGCCCTATCTTCATGCCCGGTATTAATGTATTACCTGGATGTTCAAAACTTTGCCACAAGGAATTTTCCAGGTTATCATCGCCCTTCTCTTTCACAACAAGGTTTCCTGAATCCAAAAGTTGAACAACTGGATTCTTAGCAAGTGTTAATGTGTTGGAAGACCAAATGATGCTTCCACTACGATTGAGAAGGACAAGAAGTCCTTGGTTGGTAATCCTTGCAACACCTGATGAATCGTTTAGTGGAGCTTCTCTGTTGGCAACCCAAACTGCTGTCAGGACAGATATTTTGCCATACCATACCCCCAAGTATCGGTTTTTGGATTTGCCAGGGCTGAAAAATCCTAATTTATAGGTCCCACTAGCTGAAACTATTGTATCTCCATCTCTAATTGACTGAGTTGTGTTCATGGTGTCAATAGGGGTGGTTACTCTTACAAACAGCAACAAAGAGAAGTAAAAACGAAGGAAGGAAATATAATCCATTAGCACTCTCATGATTTTTTGACATAGCTCGCTTTGTTATGTTATGAAATGGTTGGCCTTCTAGATGTGAATATATTCGTCTTAAGAAATTACCTCTTTAAAACCACAATCTGTCTATTGCTACTGCTATGTTCCACTACTGAGGTAAACGATTTAACACCACGATCTGACATCAATATAGAAAGGGTGGGATCCATAAAGATTGACACCAAGATTAGCGCTGCCTATGTCAGCATTCCACAAAGTCAAAGTCAGTGTCTGGTTAGGTGTCACCTTGAAAGAGCTCTTGGTGTGCTCTCCAAGTCCATAAAGAGAAGACCTGTGTTCAGGAAGCGTGGAGGAGAGCTGGATATACTGGTCCTTGAAGACTAAGAAAGTGCCAGCATCGGATGCGTCAGGGGACGTGTCAAAAAGGATGTCCCCTTACGATTTGCGAGTGACTGAGAAGCTGAAAGTGTTACCATATATAATCTTTATAGCTAATATTAAGAGTTCTAAATTGTATACATTCCTAAGATTATATAAGGTAACATCCCTCCAAATTGATGCTGGCAAGTTAACTAGCAGCAATTTACCAACAAGAAATTAGTGCCGTTGTCGAGTTATAGTTTTAGTGAAAACATTAGCTATTTAGAGATCGAAAGATATATGAGGAAGAGATATCACTTGATTTTTCAAGGTGTTGCAAATAGAATGACAATCAACCTCAATATATTTGGTGCGTTCATGGAAACAGGATTGGTGACAATCTGAATAACATTAGTATTATTAGTATGAAGTGGGGTTGAGGTGATTTGAGGAAATCCAAGCTCTTCTAGAAGATCGTGCAGCCATACAATTTCAGAACAAGCAGTAGACATGACACAATACTCAGCCTCAGTGGAGGATTTAGAAACACGATCTTGTTTCTTACATTTCTAAGAAATTAAGGCATCACCTAAAAACATACAACAACTCGTAGTAGATCGACGTGTATCCAGACACCCAACCCAATCAGCATCACTATAGGCAACAAGTTAAAGAGAGGAGCCGGTAGGGAAGAACAACCCACGATAAGGTGAGCCTCGAAGATAGCGGATGATGCGTCGAACTGCAGCAAGATGGAGATGCCGAGAAGAAGACATAAACTGACTGACCTGATGAACAACATAGGATATATCAGGTCGAGTAGTGGTCAAATAGATAAGACTTCCAACCAGGCTCTTATAGAGAGTAGGATCATCTAGCAAGTCCCCTTCATCTTTCCTGTATTTGACATTTACTTCCATAGGAGTATCAACAGAAGAAATGTCCTTCAAACCAGCTATGGTGATAAGATCTTGAATACATTTATGTTGGTTCATGAAAATACCATTAGGTTAGTGATGAACTTCTAATCCTAAGAAGTATGTGAGCTGACCAAGATCTTTCATATGAAAAGTTGCATGTAATTGTTGCTGAAGCTCAGTAATCAAACCACAGTCAGTGCCAGTAATGATAATATCATCCACGTAAACCAAGAGAAGGACTATACCTGACACAAATGTGTGGAAGAAGAGAGAAGGATCATATTGACTTTGTGTAAAACTGAAAGAAAGAATTGTACGGTAAAACTTCTCAAACCAAGCCCAGGGCGCTTGTTTGAGCCCATACGAAGAACACCTTAGCTTATAGAAATTGTGAGGAGAAGAAGTAGACATACCGAAAGGGAGCTTCATGTAAATCTCTTTCTGGAGATCACCATAAAGAAAAATGTTCTTCACATCCATTTGATTCAGTTGCCATGATTGTGAAGCGGTAATAGCTAAGATGGTTCGAACCGTGGTCATTTTAGCGACAGGAGAAAATATCTCCTCATAGTCAACCCCATATTCCTATTTAATACCCAGAGCTATGAGGCGAGCTTTATATCGTTCTAAAGACCCATCAGAACAAAGTTTTACAGAGAAAACCCATTTACTCCCAATAGTTTTGATTATAGGAGGACAATGAATAATATCCTAAGTATGATTCTTCTCAAGTGCTTGAAGTTCTGCTTGCATTGCATTTTGCCAACATGTATGTTTCATGGCCTGTTTGTAACAAGAGGGAATGAAAAAGTGGATAAAGTAGTGATAAGAGAGACATGAGAGAAAAATCTATACCAATTAAAGGGTCAAGAAAGACGAGTAGACCAACGAAGAGTGGTGGAAATAGGAGTAGGATCAGGCACCAGGTCAAGATCGGAAGGGGGCACAAAGGAAGTGGAATTAAACTCATGTCAACAATGTCTTTCATACACAAAACCAGGTTTGAACCTTTCCACCATTGTTGGGGAATAAAAAAACTAAGCAAAAGAGGGAAAGATGTAAATAGCAATTCAACATGAGATGAAAAGAAATATTGATTTTCAAATAAAATCACATTCCTAGAAACTCGTATACGACAACCATGAGGATCATAACAAACATAACCCTTTTGAGGGATAACATAACCAATAAAAACACATTTAACAGATTGAGAAATAAGTTTATGTCGTTCATGAGCATGAAGATGCACAAAACAAACACAACCAAATATACGAAGATAAAAATATAAAGAAGAATGACCAAATAACTTAAACAAAGGGGAAACATTATTTAATATACGAAAAGGTAAGCGATTAATCAAATGAACTGAAGAAGAAAGTGCTTCACACAAAAAACGAGGATGAACAAATGATTCAAGTAAAAGATTTCTTACTACATCAAGAAGGTGACGATTTTTCTCTCAGTTACACCATTTTTATTGTGGTGTTGAAGGACAAGAACGTTGAGAGATGATTCCTTTACTTTGAAGAAAGTCTTGAAACTCATTAGACATGTATTTACCGCTAGAATCAGAGCGCAAGACCTTGATGCTGGCAGAAAATTAAGTTTCAAAAAATGCAAGAAATCGCTTAAAAATTGAAAAAAACTTCAGCCTTAGCTCGGAGGAAGTAAACCCACGTAAAGCAACTAAAGTCATCAATGAAAGTAACAAAGTATTTGTAATGAGCATGAGAAACAACAGGTGCAATCCCCCAAACATCACTATGAATAATATCAAAACATTTGGAGGCACAAGATGGATGATGAGGAAAAGGTAAAACTTTATTTTTGTCAAGTTTGCATGATGTACAATCAAAATCAAGATCAAGAGAAGAACATGCTTTATTTCCCAATAATCCAGAATTACTCAAATTGCAAAGTACATAGAGTTTGGATGGCCTCGACGTTTATGCCATAATTTATTTTCAGAACCAATAAAATTACATGTAAAGGAAAGTAAAAGAGAAATAGAAATATTGGTGGAAGGAGAAACATGAAGAGGAAAGAGTCATCCCACTTTAGGCCCCTTCATGATCATCTTCCCTGATGCTTGATCTTGTACAACACAACCAGAATGGGAGAAATGGGCATCACAATTATTATCAACCAATTGACCAACAAAAATAAGATTTGTGGAGAGGTCATGAGACACAAAAATATCAATTAATAAAGGAGAAAGATCACCAACAGCACTGATAGGCAGAGAACTGCCATCAGCAGTACTAATTTTCAGATTTCCATCGTAGTTTCTAACATTGGAAAAAGGAACACTAGTATTGGTCATGTGTTTAGAGGCACCAGAGTCCAAATACCATGGCTTAAAAGAAAATTTATAATTATCTGAGAACCCAAGAGCAGAAATAGCAGAAATGATCATTTGTTGTGCCATTTCAGGAGTGAGTGTATTCGGGTTTGCTAAGCCTGTAGGAGCAGGAATAAGAACAACAGGTGAGGCAGCAAACAATACAACAGAACCAGAGGCACCAATGGAGGCATGATAAATAGTTCCTTGTTTCCTTTCAGGTCGAATGGGACAAGCAGAGATGATATGACTATGTTTCTTGCAGTAGTTGCAGAACTTCTTGGGGCAATCCCAAGCAATATGACCAAAAGCTTTACAACTAAAGCATTGGAGCTTTACAACTAAAGCATTGGACAACATGCATATCTATACTCTTATTTCTTCCTTGTGTTGTATAAGCCATAGAAACAGGTGCACTGACATTTGCCCTATGTTTCATAGCAGCTTGAGTTATGATACGTTGCTTCGCATGAAAAAGTTCACTCAAACAGACGTTCAGAGATGGTACAGAATAACAATTCATCAAATTAGATCGTGCAGTTTTAAAATCAGAACAGAGCTTCATCAGGAATTGATCTTTCTTGCTTGTTTCGTGCACTGCTTGAACAGTAGAGAAAGCTGCAGCAGGAACATTAGCATAAACAATGTCTGAATAATTAGCCCAGAGATTTTGAAAACCAGAAAAGTATTCTTCAATAGAGAGACTTTCCTGTGTGAAGTTAGTCATCTTATACTCTAATTAAAAACATCGAGTTGTGTTGTCCTGATTATAAACCTTATTTAGATAATTCCACATAGTAGCATCAATTTTATAAGGCCTTAGATTGAGAACAAGATGAGGTTCTATTGAGCTAAGGATCCAAGTCATAACCCGAGTATCCATGATTTCCCTTCTAGACAAAGCATTGGCATCTGTAGGTGCGGGATTACTCTCATTAATATCCCCCCGCAGTTCTTTCCCTTTGATGAATAATTGAAATTGAAACTCCCAAGCAGAAAAAATTTTCCCATTAAGACGGATATGGAACAAGTCTAGCTTATCAGAAGACATGATAAAGCTGAAAAGAAATAGATTCTGAAATTGAAACTGACAGGGAAATAGTCTGATAGAAGAAGGATTACGCACCAGATTTTGAAACCAAAAACTGTCGAGAATAGCAGCAGAGAAGCTAATCTAAAACTGTTGAGAATAGCAGCAAAAAACCAAGATCTGAAACAACCAAGAATTGCACCAGAAACGCAATATCTGAAACAGAGAAGAATGATTCTGAAACTATCGAGAACACCATCAAAAAAGCAAGATTTGAAGCTGTCAAGAATAGCACCAGAGAAGCAGGACAGATTGCTAGTCAAAAAGCAAATCCAAACCAGAAATCAGATCTGTTATGTATGAAATTAAAACCAAGAATAACACAACGTTGTTGTATGAAATAAGGATCCAACAGCCGCTCCTTCTCTCTTGCCTGCACAATCTCTACCAGGAGTAATATGAAAAAAAACAAGTCCAAGATGAGTAAGGCAAGCAAGGATTCGGTAGAAGCCAAAAGAAAATTCAAGATAAAGGCAAGCAAGGATTCGAATTAGGCTCTGATATCATATTAATACATTCAGCCAAAACTAGAATACCAAGAGAGTCTTTTAATACTCTAATTTTGCGGCCTCTCTTTCTCTTTAATACACTCAACAGATAAACTCCCATTGTCGTACCCCTAAAACCTCTTATACATAGAAGGTTTTGCTATACAAGGAGTCTCACCCATTCCCTAGAAATCAGCATCTATATATGATAAAATAACCTTTATAGCTAATATTAAGAATCCTAAATTATGTTACCATATATGATCTTAGGAATGTATACAATTTAAGACTCTTAATATTAGCTATTTGGGCTTAATAAGATTCTGAGTTTAGGAACATCGGGTCTAAGAACTTGCTAAATTTATAATACTTGAACTTAGAATATAGTTGAGCATATAAATATTAAATCATCACCGTATCTTTAGTTTTTTTATTAAAAAAACAAAAAATAATATATATATGTATATATATAACACGTTCATCAACCATTTATAATACTGGTCTGAAGTTTCTGGGATGGCTTCTTGAAGAAGAGACTCGGAGAGCTTGTGACTGTATGTCCTCCTTAAGTCTTCCTCTTCCTTCTTTTTTTTTTTTTTTCCTTGTAGAATACTTCAGTCAATGATAGGCAATATGTCCACTTATTCAATCGGCCTTCTATAAGGGGATTCTATATTGAGATTTTGATAACCTATTTCACACTTATATATTCTGGATTTTTCACCAAATAATAGCTGATGTATAATTTAGAGGGTTGCCTGTGAATTCACTATAATAATTAAAAACCAATACCGAACTAAAACTGTACAAATGAATTAAATTTAGAAATTAATTATAAAATATTTTCTACGTTGATTAATCTTCTTATATAATATTTCATGAGAAAATATTTTTTTATAGAGGGACGCTGATCCATCAACTACTGCTACTTCAATAGATTTTAAGAGATTTATTGTACTATAATTTAATCATCAATGTGGACGGACTAGCGTTACAGCTTTGCTTTCAACGACCGAAACTTCCTCTCAAAACTGTTGAACACGGAGACGACCGTTTCTGCAGATCAATGTCCAGATGATTTGGTTGCTGAAGTTTGCAGAGGCATCATCCTATCATTTACCGTATGAATTCCAAGGATAGTAGTCTTGAGTCACTTGCTTGATTTATTACTATAAACTGCTGGCAAAAGTGATATGGCAATGCTTAAATGCTTAATTTCACCTCTAACTTGAACTCCTCTCCAAGTGATAGAGAAAAACCTGACATCTCTAGCATGCCAAGTTCTCCATTGCTATTGAAGCTTGCTACTGTACCTGAATTTCCACTCTTTGTTTCCTTGGGAGTCTGCAGCTCATACCACTTGAACCCCTTGGTCTTTTCCAATCCGATGAATGTTACTTTGCTTACAATCCATTCTTGGCTCAGAGCATATTCTCCATTTATGATGATTGATCTAACCATTGCCATATCTCCAACTATTCCACCGTAAAATCTCACTAAGCTCCAATTCTTTCCCTCCCCTCCCATCTCCACGCTCTCCCCGTCATCTAAGAAAACCTCCCCTGTGCTGTTTTCATTGCTGCTAAGAACTACTAGTAGATGGAATGCTGTTCTTCGAGCTTCTTTAGTTGTCATGGCTTCACCTTGCAAGGTCAAGATGTTTCCTTCGCGAACATGAACGTTTATATGATCTGCCGGAGCATCAAGCTTGATGTACTTTCCTGAATCTGCAGTAACTGAATTGGTGTGGTTGAAAAGGTCAAACCACTTTCCTGCTGGGAAGTATGCATCAACTGAAACTGCTCCTGAGTTTAATACAGGTGATACCATAACTCCTTTGCCGACTAGAAATTGCGAGTTGATTCCGTAAGTTTTGATGTCTTGAGGGAATGAGAAGAAAAGAGGTCTTGCTATTGGGGTTCCTTTCATGTGTGCCTCATACATTAACGTGTAGAAGTAGGGAAGTAATTGGTACCGGAGACCGAGCACCTTCTTGGCTGCTGCTGCAACAGAATCCCACAAATAAAGCTCTTGCCGTGTTGAATCTATTGCTGAGTGATCTCTTGCAAAGGGATAAAAGGCACCTAGCTGCATGGCAACCACATTTGAAAACTAGTTAAACAAAGGCAGAAGTGTTAAACAACTGTGCAATTTCCAGCCACGAGCAATAATTTCACCTGAATCCAACGTCGACAAAGCTCTTCAGTTGTGTTCCTAGAGAAACCACATATGTCAGAACCAACCATTGGTATACCGAACAGCCCAAAATTCAAAATCGAAGGAATGGTGTATGCCAAGTCATCCCATGTGGCAGCATTGTCTCCAGTCCAATGTGCTGTGTACTTACCAGAGCCAACAAAAGTTGATCTTGAAAGTATGAAAGGCCTTTTACCAGTCACATTGATTAGAGCTGCATTTGTGGCTTTGGATTCTGATAGGCCATAAAGATTATGCGCATTATACTCTACAATGTCTCCATTGTGTAGAGAGGTTGCAGGAATGGTTTTGTTATTAATAGGTTTTTGAACAGCAGCATTGTTAATCTTGTATGGAGGATCGTCTAGCTTAGAGAATTCGGTAGAAGATGGAGTTATGAAATTGGATATCTCATTCATATCTAGCCATAGACCATCAAATGGCAGAAGTTCATGGAACAATTTGATCTCATTGCTCCAAAACTCTCTGCCAGCTTCATTAAGAAAATCAGGGAAGTAGACTGATCCAGGCCAAACCTCTCCCATATAAGGAATGCCATCATGTCTGATGAAAACATCAGCCTTCATCCCTCTGATATAAGTTCCATATGTTGTGTTCACACTGATACCTGCAAAGGTCAGAGGCAGTTTGGCTCTGTAAGAATTCAATTTAACCCTTTCATCCCAGCAGCCTTGTAAGAACTAGAGGAGTTTCAGATAAATGGAACTTTTTCTTTCTTCAAGTTGCCACATACCAGGATCCAAGATGAGCACATATTTCTGACCATTTTGGTGAAGGGTGTCGGTGAATTTCTTCATCTTTTCCAATGGGAAGTTCACAGGATCAAGTGTGAAATCCTTAAATCCATCCATATAATCAATGTCTGTCCACATAACTTCAAGAGGGATACCAGCTTTTGCATAGCCAGCAACCACTCCTTCAACATCAGAAACATTTTTGTAACCCCATCGACACTGATGAAATCCTTCACACAGGAAAATCAATCATATGGGGCAAGCAAGAAAAGAAAATCTAATGATGTGAAGCAAGAAAATAGTGGCTGCAAGCCTGTACTTACCAAAGGACCAATATGGCATAGGAGCAGGCCGGCCAATGAGTTCGGTATACTGCTGTACTACTAACTCAGGCAAAGGCCCGGCGAAAATGTACAAATCAATTACTCCACCAATTACCTTATAAGTGATCCTATCACCTTCATAAATTATGTCCATTCCATTACTATTAAGCAGCAAAACACCATGAGTAGTCCCTGCTATAACTTTACCGTCAAGAGATTCTGATCTCACATCAACGTAAAAGGGATGGGATCCATAAAGGTTAACATCAGGAACAGCACTAGCAATGTCAGCATTCCACAAAGTGAGCGGCGTCTTATCAGGTTCCAACTTAAAGGACTTCTTTGTATGCTCTCCGAGGCCATAAAGAGAAGACCTATCTTTTGGGAGTGAAAAGGAAAGCTGGATATATTGGTCCTTGAAAACAAAAAAGGTTTCAGAATCGGATGTGTTCGGAGACGCATCGAAAAGGACATCTCCGGAGGAATGCCGGGACAAGGAGAAGCCAAATGGTGTGGTGTTGTGAAGGGTGAAGAAGAGGTCAGAATTGGGGTCTGAAAGAATGTAGTTTGCCAATGAGGACTGGACATGGTTTTGTCCAAAGCTGAGGTTATGTTTTGGGCGTGGAATTATGTCTTGAGGGATTTCCCATCTTTGCTTGTTGGCGTCTGTTATCCGAATTCTCAAACGATCTTTTGTGTCAAAGCTGCAGGGAAGGCATTCTTATTGATCAATTCTAGGGAAGTTAGAGATCTCAAATAGTAATTGAAGGACATTCCATAATTATCAAACCTGGTTTGATTAGGAAATTAACTCAGAGCCTGGCTCAAGCCATGTTTGCTCTAGTTAAATCTGAGTGATCAACTTGTAACTCAGTTGACTTAGCTAAACTTAGGTGAGATATAAACATGTCAACTTCAAGGATTTTCTTAAAATATTTTGTCTAAAATGATATCAATTAAATAAAAAAACTTAAAACAATATTGTTTGAAATAAATCTCAATTGGCCCATCAATCCATAGATTAACTTAACCAACCTGCAAGGCTTGATTTAGGGCCGGGTCAAACATCGAACCGGATGGGATAACTATGCTTAAACCCACTAGCTATAACATTTTTTTTTAAGTAAAAATTAGGAATGAGTATTGAACCAAGTTACCTGGCAATAAAGTTGAGGTTCTGAATGTCAGGACCAAAAGTAGAGGAATTCTTGATGAGTTGAAGATCAGCTGCCAAAACATTTACAGAGGGATCAACTCTAGCTGACACGACCTTGTGACCATAACCAACAGGCTGTGATTCTACCTCTCCATTTGATATAGATAGTGGAGCCAAGCAAGATGCAAGGAAGAAACACAGAATAAAATAAGCCAACTTGGCTGTCATATTTCTATTATTTGGTTTTGTCATTTGTGTGTGTTGTGAGAAAAACGGAGCCTTTCCTATTGACCTTTATCTCATCTCCACGGTCCAAACAGGTACAAAATGGGGCATTTTTTTCCTCCACATGCCTGGTGGCCTTGTCCCACTCTCTGTCTCTGCTTGGAACAGTAGGTAGGTAGTAAAGCTTTTCCCCATGTTCATCAAACTACAAGGAAAGACATGGTCTGAATGTAGGAAATTAGGAATTGGCCTGGCTCGGAAGGTCAATACACATACGTAAAAACTTTGGACGCTCAACTTGAAAAAATAACTATTAAAAAAAAAAAACTTGCTCGTTCATATAAGAGGGACGGAGCTGAAATTATATAACAGGAAGGGCTAAAATTCAAGATATAATTTATTATTAGAAAATTTATCTATTTAAAATAAAAATATATTATATTATTCTATATTTAAATACTAAAAATATAAAAATTTAAAATATTTTGCAGGGGCCGGCCCCTGCCCGCCTCCCCCTGGTTCGCCCCTGCATATAAGTATATATGGGTGTATATGGATTCAGGTTAAATTATTTTCCTAGTAAATGCAGGGACTCAATTGACAAAATCTATCCTTCTGAGTTCTGAACTCAAATGAGAATTGGTATATATTTCAAGGACTTAATTGAGAAATTGGGATACAGGCCAAGAACCAAACCAGCCTGTATATGTACGGACAGAGAATGGTGGGGTTTTAGACTTTTTGTTGGTGCTCTCCAATCTGTCAGTCATCTTTCTTCCCAGAAACAAAAATTGCAAGAGAGGAAGGTTCGGTCTAACTACTTGTTATATTTCTTTTTATTTTTTTATTGTCCTGCTGTATTTTTCAATTCTTGGCCTGTAAGGCTATTGCTCCCATGGCCACAGCAGCAAGTGTTGCTAGAAAACTTGAAGCCTTCCCAAAACATCTTACTAAAGACATCCACGTCAATAACCTGATGTGTTAACATCTCTCACACCAGCTTCAGACAATCATACAGCATCTGAGGAAATCTTCCTTGAACAGTGAAGTATTTGGAATTTGAAGATGTGGCTTGTGACTTCTATGACTACAGGTAATGGCACCAAGTAAAACGTCTAATTGATATGGTTATACATCACATCAACAAGTCCCGAATGTGTTAGGATGTTATGATATTTAGAATATTGATTTTTATATGCTGGATATCTAAATAAAGCGTGGACAGCTTTGATGTGACAATGATATTTTCTATGTAATAAACTTTATTTAATAAAAAGCATGCCAGTAACAAGGACATTCCTTGGCAAATTGGGAACCGGTTGATTTGTCAGCTCTGCACTAAGGGGAAACAGACAACCAAAAACAAATGAATAAAGCTAGGAAAATAGTATCCACAGAAAATGAAAGAGAGATGAACCTACACCAATCTGCATTCAGTTCAAGTCTTGGCAGGCAACAAGTCTTTCATGGCTGACAGTGAGTTGCAAGGAAAGATTCAAAGAAGAAAATCACATTGTTGGGCTAGGTAGAAACCGAAAAGTAAAATATTTTGCTGGAAGAGAGCTCTTGAATGTGGGCATGCATGGGAGATTAATATACAAGAATTTGTTGTGCAACTGATGTGTTATTAGCTTCACATGGATAGTTTCTTTACAGCTCCTTCTATTGGCACAACATACTGCCAAACTACAAGTTCTACATACAGCTTTTATGTACAAAAAGGAGCTCTACAGTCTACAAGGTACTAATGGTTTTGAACTGAGCGTCCACATGCATCCACCAACAGAAACGAATCTGCCATGCCAAAATGTTCATGCCATGGCTACATGTCTGTCTGCAATGATTTCAAATGTAAAAATACCATGTCAGCTTCACTCATCTTATCTCCTGCCACCAAGTTCTCATCGTTACGCTATGAAGTTTGTGTTACAGGAGCTGCAAGGATTGATGTGGAACAGCTCAAACTTTCAGTGATATATAGCCCAGGATTTACATTGCATAATAGTCATTTGAGGGATAAGTATACTTCACAATAGACCATTGCCATGTTCGGAAGGATATTTGAAATTGTTCATTGCTCCCAGCCCATTAACATCTTCCAGACTTGTTCCTCAATTTTTCTTCGTGGAACAGCCAAGCCTTCCCCTTCATCAAGTAATACTCTGTACACTTCGAATTCCCGATCTCCAATCATGCGCCTCCTAATCTCAGCCTGGAAAGACAAGCAGGGTATATGACATTTACAGTGAAAGAAAATAGCTATAATCACTTAATTTACAGAATTCAAATCTCTCAAATTTAAGTAATGATTGCAAGCAATCCCACAGTTTCAGCCATAATGCCTAGTCAGGTTCAAATATCAGGCAAATATCATCTCATTCGAATAAAGAAAAGATGCCTGTAAGTTGTTGAGAGGGAAAGGCCAAAGTGATGTCAAGCAGATATTGCCAAGCCAGCAAGTAGCTCAGTACCGAGAAAATGCAACTGTTAAGCATCGTGAGAGCAAGAGTGATGTCATGGAAAACAAGAGGTCGGCCCTTGCCGGATAACTCCACAGGATTCGCCACCATCAGCTCTGTATCAGGACCACGGCTGACAACAGCTACTCGGAGAGGGCGCACTAGTTCCATCTCCAAACGGGAGGACAGTGCTTTCTGCTTGTTAGGATCAACTATTTTCTTCCCATCAGCTTGCATGATAAACAAGTCAATCTCACAGGTCCTTCTGTGTTTTATGTAAAAGCGTCCATAAGAAATCTGGTTAAACAAGCAGTAATTAGTTTATCTCCAGAAAGATTCAGTGAAAACATTAGAACAATGATGCAAAAAGAGCTTCCAACTTGGAAAATGAGGCATCTGACTTGCATGAATAGCAAACATGGCAGAGATGTCCTTCGGTGTAATTTCAGAATCTCATACAATTAATCTACCTGTATATTGTAATCCTTTAGAGTCCTCATTATGTCGTAAAGAAGACCCTTGTGATCTTGGCACACAATTTGAACAAGGGTGTGAGCTGGACTCAGCAAGTTGTCCATTATAACAGAAACACTAGTGGAAGTTAGTGAACTGGGGAGTTCATCTGGCATTTGCAAAGGGAGAATGTTTTCTGTGATTGCAGTTGGAAGAAATGAAGATTCTGCTGAACATGCAGTAATTTCAGGGCCAACCATTTCTATGTCACAGCTTATCATTGAATTTCCCATGACAGCTCTTAAGTGATCATATGTATCCTCCTTTCTCTTATTTGTATGCAGGAGCTCTCTGATAAAGAAAGACATTAAGAAAAATTTATTTTAACAAGAACATAATCAAAAGTTCAAGAAGCTGCATAGCTATGCAAACGGGAGTCATAGAAATGTCCATCTTGATTGCTCACATCTTTCTATGAACTAATACAATAAATGACCTACAAGTAGGTACGCAAACATGGTCATTATGAGAAGATACACCTCCTGTGAAAACTTCTATTTTTACCCCTCTCAAATTTTCTGAACGCACAATTATTGTAAAACAAGGAGCATAAGCTTGAAAATATATGATAAAGTTTTGAGGAGAGACGTCGAAAATTCAAAACCTTGTATCTGTAACGAAGAATAGGTCCATTACTCTCCCATCCGGTGTTGTGGATACCTTCACTTTTTTTATAGTGAGTTCAAGCTCACAAAGAACCCCGGTCACATCTGCAAAAGCAAACCCTCCAGGATTCAGCCTGAAACATTCCAATTTCTAAATTCTCTACTGAAACAGCAAAATCACAAGGGGATCTGACAACTTTATGCCGATTGCGAGGTATATGCAAGGTTTTTTACAGGGAACATGATTCCTTCAAAGCTACATGTGATTGCTGAATTTAAAGAGTATGAATTGCAATCTTGGAAACTTATGACAAGCTAAGGTTTTTGAAGAACAAGAAGCAATAAAAAGGTAACTAAGAATCAGATCGGCCTTGGTGATCACTTTAGCAACAAAAATTACATGTATGAGAAGAAAACTACACAATCAAAACATTGAACAAGGAGGATCAGATAGAGAAAAGCTGAATAAAAAAAACCCAGGAAAATATCAGTACCATGTAAAAGCCCTTTTCTGTCATGACAAGCTAACTTCAAGAGGAAAACATCAGGTGGTCTTGGAGGCTGCAATTCTGCAGTGTAATAAGAAATCCCAGATGCTGAAGAGCAAGAAGGGCATGCCCCTACTAATCTCTTCTTCAATAAACCCCACCTTGTTGTTGATTTGCCAACCACCGAAAACACTATGTAGCACCATTTCCCATCCGTCGAAACATCTTCACCACATCAAAAGAAATCCAAAAACACCCAAAATCAGAACAAAAATCCCCATTTTCTTTCACAAAACTACTAAAAAAAGAATTAAAAAAGCGCACACACACCTTTGTTTTCCACAAACTAAAGGTGTGGAAAACAAAATATTGAGCTGAAAACACTCGAAGACAAGCTCTAAAAATGGAGACTTTTTCTCTCTTTGGGGTCCTTACCTCCTCTAACAATGCTAAGGCCAAAGAAGAGAATGATACGACATAAATCACAACCAAGACCAGTCTTGTCAGGACAATTCACAGTGATAACAGCAGGGTCTCCTTCTTTCTCTGAGTGTCTAATTATCACTACATCATCATACAAAATTCCCATTTCCTAGACCTTTTCTTTCCCTACTCCTCCTCCTCTTTCTTTCTTGAACTTGCGAGCTGGGGTTTTTCTGTTGCTGTTGGTGGTGTACAGGGAAGAAGAAGCAGCAGCAGCGGATAAAGAAACAGAGAGAAAGAGAGGCGGAAGACAATGTTGTGTTGTGTTATTTTTGCTTCGCTTCTGCTTCACTTGTGCTCTTCTTCTTGTTGTTGTTTCCTTGTCTGTTTATCCTTTTGATTGAGATATTGGACACGAGATGATGAGACAGTGTTCCAACTTCCAAGTTTGAGAAGCACGAGAATTTGCTGTCAATGCGGCATTTTCAAGTGTTTGTTTGTTATTGTATTTTTAATTATATTTGTATATATTTTAAAAAAATTAGTGTTTTTTATAGTTTTAATATGTTAATATTAAAAAAATATATTTTAATATATTTTTAAGAAAACAAAATTTAAAAAAAAACTCTATGCGCTATAATATTAAACACACTATAGGAGGCAAACAATCGTCTAAAATAAATAAAATAATTCATGGAATTTATGATTTTTTGTTTATTAAGTATCTTTTGTCCAAATTCTTCTTTGAGCTCTGAAAATTGATTGGTTAGGTGGGTTTGTGTTGAAGATAAGAGAAGGTTCAAGAGTATGATGTGAATTTTATTTTTATTTTTATCAATTTAGATAGAAAATTCTTTGCTGGTAGATAGCATGCTATTTTTTTTAATTTATATTATTTATTTATTAAGACAGTATTTTTTTATTATAAATTGCAAGAAAATAAAAGGAACAACTTGATTCATCGCCTTATAATATGTATCTCGTGTGTCTCCTTGATAAGTAATTTATCTTAATTTATTATTAGAAAAAGGTTATAGTTTAGAAAATGGTACAATAACTTAGCAATTTGAAATTTGATTTAAATTGGTTTTTATTTTGAACTGTTTCTAATATTAATTTAATAAATTAATTTATTATCAAGTTAATTTCATCAGAACTAAATAAGATTTATTATGATCAACTTTTATGGATTAAAAAATAAAATAATTATCATTTTAGAAGAAAAAAAATTATTTTAAATTGACACGGTGATCTATAGGTGACTCAACAACCTATTTTATATTATTTTTAATATATTTTTTTAATTAAAAACTCTTGGAATTTACTCGTGTTTAACATTACATTGTTTTTTAATTAAAAAGTATTGTTTTTGAATTATTTTGATTTGTTAATGTCAAAATAAATTTTTTTAAAGAAAATATTTTAAAATATTTTCAAGCAAAAAAAAATTAAAAAAATTAATATCAACCACACTCTCAAACATTCCCTAAAACTCGGTTTAACTCACTCATTTTTAACCATATCATTAGCAAAATTGAAGTCATATAACAAACTATAAATTATTTTCTTTTCCCAAAAAAATAATATTTTTTATATCATTTTTTTTGCCTTTAATATAAATAAAATATGATTAGTATTTAGTAGGCTCACTAACAGGTTTCAACTAATATTAATGCAAAAACTATTGACAAATTTAATTAACAAAAAAATATTTTCTTTTCCCAAAAACATTAACACATTCGAAAATTTAATAAATCCCTTCAATTTGTTTTTTTAACTTGGATTACAATATAAAAAAATAACTCGAAGGACACTTTTACTGGACAAATCCAATATTATTGAACCATAAATATTAAAAAAATGTCGGTCGGTCCATTACTCTTAAAGTCCAACTCCAACCTCTAAAATACCCATTTACGGAGATGTTGGAACTTCAATACATTGCAATAAATTATATGATATATCATATAATGAGCGTACGATATGATATTTTGTCGTCGTTTGATTGGCCAGGCCAGAGCAGTGTGGTAGCCGTCAGCACGTGTCTTATTTTGTGGATGGGTCCCTCTCACGTGCTTATCTTAACGGAGTCTCCAAGAAAGAAAAGTCCTTTTGTGACTTGTGATTTTTTATATATTTTTTAAGCCCTTTCACACCTCCTTTTTCTCTTCTGCGTGTCCTGCTGTCTCTCTGGCCACACTGTTGCTTTTCTAAGTATTAATATATTAAATTAATATTTTTTTATTTTATAGATTTTATTTTAAAATAATATAAAAACATAAAAAGATTAATTTTTAAAAAAATATATTTTTTGAAAGAAGGAGGTGTTTGATAATATACTTAATTATTATTTTTTAAAATATTTTTTGCTTGAAAATATATTAAAATAATATTTTTTATTTTAAAAAAATTATTTGTAATATCATCTCATTAAAATGATCTGAAAACACTTAAAAAATTAATTTTAAACAAATAAAAAAATTTTAATTTTTTTCAAAAATACTTTTAAAATGCAAAAAACAAAAAATCAGGCTCTTAGAGGGTGTTTAAGAATGTAGTTACGATTACTTTTTAAAGTTTTTTTCACTCGGAAATATATCAAAATAATTTTTTTATTATTTTTAAAAAATTATTTTTTATATTAGCGCATCAAAATCATCTAAAAACATCAAAAAATTATTAATTTAAAAAAATAAAAATATTTTAAAAATACTTTTAAAATATAAACATAACATACTCAAACGCCGTTACAAACTTAAGAAAACGGTGCTTAGACAACAAGGCAAGGCAAGGTGTATAGCACTTACCTACTAAATTGACTTGCAAAAAAAAAAAAAGGAATTAAAGAATAATAGTGTTAAAAGAATGTGTAAAATGCTTTATTCCATCACAAATAGCAGCCACGGTCGAGTGTGAGGTATGAGATCATGGACACCACGTCATCAATTTTGGTAGATTCTAATAATTTAATTGTTCAATGGAGTAGAAATTTGGGTGGAGGAGAAGGACTTGGATCTTGAGATTATTATGCGCAAGGATCCGTTGTGTTGGCATGTAGCCTAGGGCATATACTCATGATTAATTTCAGAATCTTTTCACTCAGGTAAGGCCAGTGTCCGGCGAGCACCACCAGTTTAAAATCCTCGTCCGCCGTCGAGATTTCATCGTTTCTGAGCCACGAGTCTAGGTTTAAGAAAGAATAAAAAGGATAACTTGTCCTGTTCCGTTAAAAATCTAAGTCATGATAAAATTTTATTAAAATTCAGCTCTTTAACTTTATAGTTTTAAAATTCATTCCAGCAAATCGATCCCGAGATTGAAATCAAACTCAATTTTAAAAAAATTAAAAATTAAAAATTAGATTAACCTGACAGATTGATCCATTCTTATTATTATACTATCAAATAAATAAAATCTTTTTTATAAATAATTCTTCGCTGTTTAAACTTCAATGAAGGTTGTTGACATAACACTGGACTATCACATTTTCAATGGTAAAAAACTTGCAAGAAATGTGAAAATTAAAAGTATTTATAGGATAAGGGTTTTTAGTGGTTGAATTATAGATTGGTTAAAGTATCTTTGTAAATAGTTTATTTCTCCAATATTAAAGTAAACCTTTTTAATGAATATCTCTGGATACTTGCAAAAAATCCTCTTCTAGGGTGTTTGAGGATCCTTGTGATAAAATTAGCAACTTAGTAGAGAAAAAGAGTAATAAATACACTTAAAGATATTTAAATTCTAAGATTTTAGTTGTTCTTGTGTTGAATATGTATCCTTTTAATTTAAGGAAAAACTTGCATTTTATTTGGAAGTTCAAGAGGTATTTACAACCCATGAACCTTGTATTTTTTCTTGAGTGAAGGGATCGGAGAGTAATTTTATCATGACAATATTTACTACGAACAAGATATTCCTCACACAAGCATTAATGAGAAAACATATCTCTTACACAAACATTAATGAAGAAGAATATCTCTTACACAAGCATAAATGAGCATTAATGGAGAAGGATATTGACGATGTCCCAAAAAATCCAAATAGCCTAGGAATAGAGCTCCCAGGTTAGATAATCGGTTAATCAATTTGTCTTAGCAATATCGTCTATTTTTCCTAGTCAAAGTAGTTTATAGCTTATACTTAGTGTTTGGTAGACCAATGTGGTTTGTGACTAGTACCTGTAAAAGGCCATTGTTTTATGGAAGTGAGGACTCTCCGACGGTAAAGTTAGTAACTTTGTAGAGAGAAAAAGTGTAATGATATTTTAGAGAGACAGACTCTAAAAATATATATGTTGTAATGATATTTTAGAGAGACAGACTCTAAAAATATATATGTTGGAAATGTTGAGAATGAAGAGATTGTGAATCTTTGTTATGAATTTCTCATAGTGTATTTATAGCTCAAAAGCCTTGTCCTTTTGTGAAGAGGAGAGTTTGGAGTTAATTTTATCCTTGTGATATTTTAAGTTGTATTCAATTCAAAATAATACGTATTGAATCAGTATAAAAAAATGAGGGGCCCGCATAGGGTCCCGAAAAAAAATCCCTAGAGAGTGTTGGGCTTGGACAAAGTGCTCAAGCCCGCAAGAGGTGAAAGTGGGTTCGGGCACACTGCCTTGACCTAAACACGCTGGGTCAGGCGTGAAAGCTCGAGACTATGAAAGGTGAAAGTAGGTCCGAGAGGGCTGCCTAGACCCAAACACACTAGGCTCGAGCGTGACAGCCCGAGCCCACGAGGGGTGAAAGTGGGTCCAGGAGCGTTGCCTAGACCCATACATGTTAGGCTCGGGGGCCGAGCCCACGAGGGGTGAAAATGGGTTCGGGGGTGCTGCCTGGACTCGAACATGCTAGACTTGGATGTATTAAAGGTGAGAAATGGGTCTAGATACGTTGCCTGAATACAAACATATTGGGCTTAGGACACATCTTAATCCCACAAGGATGCTGGAGTGCACGCTCGACACCAAAGGTGCTAGACATGCGCTCTACATGGGCTAAGGTAATAGCCCAAGTCCAGATTTCTTGGAAAATAGGCTGAGGCTACCGCATCTAAACCCAAATTACAAGAATACTCGTAACCATCAAATTCCAAGCAAATCTTAACCATTTAAAAAACTTGCGATTATTTTTATAAAAAAAGCCCTAGCTAGAGTCCATGAACCTTGTCCCATAATGATCAAAATCATGATTCGTCATGCTGACATTGTAAGTGAGCACATCGGCAAAGCAGAAGTTGTCAAGTTTCATGGCATCATCGCCATAATGACAGCAAAAATAATTTCAGACCTGTTCAAGGAAGTTCACATCACGGGCCTTGACCATGCCATGAACTTCAAAGGGCGACTTGAATCTCGGCTCGAATGATTTGCCCTACAAATGGCCTGCCTCAGATGCCTCAACAGCAAAAGCTAGCGGTTCCCTTGAAGTCACGCATCTCCCTCCCCAGCTTGGATATTTAATATTCTTCACAAGTGGTCAATTCAAGAATTTTCATGTCTGGGTTTTTATATAACTAGGGTGATCTAGACCCTTGAAGCCACAAATATAGAAGAGACAATAAACTTTAACTTGTTCCTATCTGTCTATGAATCTATGAAGTAAATTATTCTTCAATAAAAATAATAAAATGGATACTTGAATTATTTGTTGTTATCTAGATGGACAGTAGTAAGTATTTTTAAATTAGTTTCATGGGTTAACTTATACCAGAAACCTAGCCTTTTGTTTTCATGTTTTAAAAGTATTTTTTAAAAATTTATTTTATTTTTTATTTTATTTTACTTTAAATTAAATTTTTTATGTTATTGTATTGTTTGATATACTGATATTTGAAATAAATTTTTAAAAAAATAAAAAAAATATTATTTTAACACATTTCTGAGTAAATATAACATGAAACTCACTAGGATATTAAAAACCTAAATATAGCATGTAATAACTTAGAATAACTCAAAGATGTTTCATTAGTTATTTTATAAAATTTATTTTAAAAACATAAATAAATATAAAGAGGAGAAAATGTAACTAGAATTTATTTTTTTTAGTTATATTTCTCAAGTGAATTTATAGAAGTAACTAATAAAATATTAGTAATTACTCTGTATAAAATTACTCGATTCATCCGAGATCATTGATTTGAGCTTCTAAAAACCCTAATAGCCTAGCAAGTATCAAATTGGGCATGAGATGTCTAAGTCGCCAATCCCTTGGCCGAATTTGACAATTGTGCTCTCAAATTATAGAGTGTGTATATATATAATCAGCCATTCCTTAAGGGCAAGCTTCTCCCACAATTGTCAACTTCCTCCGGTGAGCAGATGTTGACGGTGGCAAGGCATGAATTGTCCAGTTTCATGGCATCACCGCCACAATTTCAGATTTCTTAAGGGAAGTTGACGTCATGGGCCTTGACAATGCCAGGACCTTTCAAGGGCAAGCTTGAATACTTGGCCTGGTTGATTTTCCCTCTATACAAATGGCTTTTTTTTTTTTTTTTTGAATTTCCCAGCTGGGTGGTCTCAATTTTCAGAATTACTTGAAGGTGTAGTTTTATATATGGAATATTTAATTAGTAATTGAATCCCTATAGCTGAATAAATTAATCAATTAGTCTTCGTAGCATCATAAATAATTAAATAGTCCATTGACTAAGATAGATCCACCATCCATAATTTAGTAGTTTTTTACTCTAAAAATACCTTTTTTAAAAAATCAAATTTGCCCATATCACCTAATTTTATTTTATTTTTTAGTTTTAAATAAAGGGGAAAAATAAATTAAAAAAAACACCCGTCTGTGTAATAAAAAAAATATAATCATTTTTTTTAAATAAAGATGAAATATATAGTTTTTCAAACTAAAAAGATTAATATTCTTAACTTCTAAGTTAGCGGTATAAGTTTATCTTGACTACAAACTCAAATATATATTTTTTAATATAAAGTATTAAGATCATATTTGTGGTAATTAAGTGAGTTCTGTTATTTTTAACATGATTTTTTTTCATAGTTCTTATTAATGTATATTATTCAAGTCATCTGTTTCATAGCAAATAAATATTTTACTTCTACCAATACTAAAAATTATCATGCGAGTGTGCGTGCACATATATATATTGTATTTTTACTCCATTAAAATCAACACCCTATTATCATAGTTTAGAATTAACTTGGAAAAAGATTTAAATCTAGATTAATTGTTTTTATTAAAATAATCAAGATTAAATGGATTAATCAAATTATTATAAATTTAATCGGACTAATTATATTTTATCAAATTAATATTTTATTTAATTCTATTTAAAATTCACCTCAAATCAAGAAAGGTTTTCCTAATATGTAAAAATCCAAAATAATGAATATCAGATCGATCACTTTTACTCTATTCTATTCATAACACAACAGAAAGAAGAAATTGAAAGTCTTTTCCTCGGACTTCTAAGAAAAACAAAAGGGGGCATTTTTAAAAAAACTACGTGAAGGGTTATAAAAAGTGATATCAAAGAAGAAAATATATATATATATAAAAGAATTAAATGAAAAGGGGCATTATAGGAAGTGAAGAGAACTGTAACGGCTAGTTAGACTTGTACAATTGGATGAAGATCTTGGCGGAAAGAAAAAAAAAACCCAGCACGCTCCCCAAAGCAGTAGCCTCCTCTCCTTTAACCACATTTTCTACTTTCTTCCTTACAGTAACACACACTTTCCTTACTTAGAAGAAATCTAGTACTGCACTAGGGTTTCTTGTCTTCTCCATAGAAGAAAACAGGGGATTTTTTTTCTAAGTGTACAAGGTTCACTGTTTGCAACAATGAACATCTTCAAGAAGAAAACTTCTCCTAAAGGTACTGTTTTTTTGTTGTAAATAGTATGTTTAAAGTGGGTTTTGTCTTAGATTGGTGATTGTGCTGTAAATTTTGGAACTTTTTCAGTTTTGGTGGAGTAGAGGATGTTTTTTGCTTATTTGGGATTGTGTTGCTGTTAAAATGTTAATGATTCTGTTGTTTGCTTTGAGTTTTGGAGTGGAGGATCAGGGTTTGATTTCATAGTTTTGAAGCTTAGTTTGCGTGAAATTAATGAAGGATTGTTTGAATCTAACAGAGGCTCTCAGGACTAGCAAGAGAGAAATGGTGGTTGCTACTAGAGGTATTTGTGGTTGTTTGTCCTTGAATGATCAAAATTTTGATTAATTGTTACCTGGGTCAATTGGTTTAACAGTATAGTTGGAAACTTTCTGTGTTAAATAGTGGCAAAGCTATTATGGGTTTTTGTTTGTCTTTGATTTCTAGGTATTGAACGTGAAATTGCATCGCTTCAACTGGAGGTATGTTGATGTTGCTTTTTTTGCAATGGTTTTGGATGGAATTTACTACCAGGTCTTTTTTTTTTATTTCTTTTTCTAAATTGTATTTTGTAATGCATTTTTAGGAGAAGAAATTGGTGGCAGAGATAAAGCAAACAGCAAAAACTGGAAATGAGGCAAGTCTATTTATTCTTCGGTGTAGTGGTTAAATGGTTCATGGATGAGAACAAATATAAACATGACCTATTATGATCAGTTATTATCAATCTTGTGCCTTTATGATTTGTTATGAAGCATCATTTGACATCGTGGAAAAATTGTCCACTTTAAGTTACAGATGCACCATTGAGGTGAAATGAGATAAAATAATTTTAGAGTTTAGGGAATGAGAGTTTAGGTAATGAGATGGTTTGTGATAACTTAGACCGTTCAGTGAAAATTGCTCAAGAAATTTGAGTAATCTGTAGTTGTTGCATAAGTGTGTGCTGCGTAATCCATGCAAAGGTAACATGGTTTGTTCGAAGTCATAGCTTGGAGTTGTTGAGGATGTCTTCTTGGATAGCTTCTTGATAATGTAAGACTTTTGCTCGATACTTAGGCTGCTACTAAAATCTTAGCCCGGCAACTTGTTCGACTTCGGCAACAAATAACAAATTTGCAGGGGAGTCGTGCCCAAATCAGAGGTGTTGCTACTCATACACAGGTAACTTTCTGTCTGCACAATCTAGTTAGTAAGTTTAGAAGGATCTGCAGGGTTGTCCTTGTTGTCTGATGTTGATGCCTTGGTCTATATTTTATGTTCACAGGCGCTGTATGCCAGCACTTCAATTTCCACTGGAATGAAAGGTGCAACTAAGGCAATGGTGGCTATGAACAAGGTATTAATAGTGATGCAACTGTAGTATAATAGTTTTTATTACTAAACCCATCCTATTTATGAGACAGGTATTCATAGAAAACCATAATTCCATAAACCCATGTCTTATTGGAAGAAACGCTTCAAACTGGAAGTCATTCATACTCTATGTAGTGCTTGATATAGTATCATGTTCAGCAGTTACATACCCTTCAATGCACTTAAGTGTTGGCTATGGTTTGTTAGAGATGACATAGGAGACATTTCATAGTGCAAGTTATGATCTATATTTTCTTCTACTTCATTGACTGAGAGGCGTTATAAGCATGAGCCATTTAAACTGTATTGTAGTAGACAATACTGTAACATTTTCAATGGTGCACATGTCGATTGGCTTGTACAGTGTTGACAGAAAGAGATGTCAAAAATAGCATAAAAATAAAAATGAGAGTATTGGATGCCCTAATGTTGTGTTCCGGTGCTGCTTCGCAGTAGAAAGGTGCACAACAGGGCTGGTTGCTTAGATTACAGCGTGTTCATCAAAGTGCTCACATAATCCATTGAGCTTGTAGTGCTCATTTTGGAGGCTAATCTCCTGAAATATGTTTAAGCATTCTTTACAGTCGACTGGAGTATATCAATGCCTTGGTTTTTTGACAGCAAATGGCTCCTGCAAAACAAGCTAAAGTGATCAAAGAGTTCCAGAAGCAGTCAGCACAAATGGATATGACGGTAATCCTATGTTTTGTTTCTACACAACATTTCATTTTTTCCTATAAATTCCTGTGTATAAGTGGAGTTCCCATACTTCTTCTAGCAATCAAATGATTATTCTTAGATAAAAAAGTTTGGAGGAGACAATGCGCACACAACCATTGTGCCTTTTATTTTTGACTAATCAGAGTGACAATGTGCAAGATGCCCCCTATCATCAAAATGTCAAATGGATTTCATTCAATGGATAGATTGAACTTTTCTCTATGACTGATTTTGTTGTATAGAGTGGTACTGGGAGTATCTAATATCTTATTAAACATTTTGCAGATTGAGATGATGTCAGAAGCTATAGATGAGACTTTAGACAAAGATGAGGCTGAAGAGGAAACAGAGGAGCTCACTAACCAGGTGAAACATCAACAGCAACAATTTAGTTTGTTTTAGTTTTATTTTAAAGACCTAGTCCATCTCTAATTTAAATAACATCATTTGTAGGTGCTTGATGAGATTGGTGTGGACATTGCATCTCAGGTTTGTTTTGTTGAGATTAGTTGTCTCATGTAATCCTTGGTTGTTATGCTTTCTTAATTTCTGGGATGTCTAATCATATGTATGATTCTGATCCTTGTTTTTAACAGTTATCTTCAGCTCCAAAAGGTCGGATCGCATCAAAGATTGCTCCTCCTAATGCTGTTACAAGGTATGACGTAGCACTTCACTTTGAAGTAATGTCCATTATTTAATCCATGTTGAATGAAAAAATGGCTCAAGCAAATTTAATTTATGGCATTGCCTCGTGAGTGAAACTTTCGAGTTGGTGATATCCCCGGCTCACAATTGGTGCCTAAGTAAAAATATACTCTCAGCTGTTTTCTGTTTAGTTAAAAGAGACTGAACATGTGAACAAAGGGAGAAGAGAAATCTTTTCATGTTTGCTATAAGACTAGGACCACACCTAGATATTCTGCAAACAAGATAAAAATGGCTAGTTTTGCTATTTTGTTAGACTTGGATATAATATATACCTGCAAAGTGCAAGCAGCTATGGCAGTGCCTGGCCTTGATCATTGATGAGTACTGCAACTTGCGTAGAGATGTAGTCCATGCCAAGCTCGTGTAATATCATATTGTCCACTGAGATTTAGACCATGGCGTACTGGGATGGCTAGTAGTGTTGGTGGTGTGATGGTTGGGTGTGAATCATAGGCACAATTTGTTGGGTGGTGGATGTGGCACCAGTTTAGATTTTATCATGGAACATTACCACTTTTTAATGGGTAAAGCATATTTAATGGGGCATGTATCTGAGATAGAGGAATCTATTGGGATTTGTCCATGCTGAAACCAGAAATTTGTTGTATTGAACTTTATTCAGAGATGGGGTTCTGAATGAGTGGTGTGAGAACTGTGATGATAAGAGATTTCACCATTGATATTTCCCATCAAAATAACAAGAGCCCAGAGAGTTACTTCGGAACAATACTCTACGGACAATACTTTGAGCCAGCATCTGAGCGCACGTTCTGCAAACTGAAGTTTTTCCCGTGACAGGAAGCAGATATAAACGAAGTCTTTACTCACCAAAAATTTGTTATACTAACAAACTCTTTTATCTGAATTTGTATGCAGTCCTGAATCTACCAATGTTGAGGATCTTGAGAAAAGACTGGCCTCTCTACGACGCATTTGATCTGGAAAACATGTAGCAGTGATGCTTGGAGCAGAATCTTAATGGGTGTAAATTCTTACAAAAACAGTCAGATGCATGAAATGCCAATTATAGTAGCAGCATTGTCTATGTTATACATATTCTACTTATGAGAAATACCAGCATACTAGACTTGATATATGAACAGGAGAAAAGGTATTGCATAGTGAAAGATATTCTGATTTTGTACTTTCATTTGTTCTCATTCGTTTACTCTACCCTTTTGGACTAGAATGTCTTTTCATTTGGGTCATGGGAGGGTCTAAAATACCCAAAAACACCTAAACTGCTTCCGTAGCCTCCTGGTCCTGGAGGCATAAACCCCCTTTTGATCATCTTTCAGCTTGCCCTAAAGACATGAAGCTACATAGAAGGGAAGAAAAGGAGACTTTGAGCATCGGGACACCATGTATGATCATCAAAGCTATTCAGCCCTTGTTTAGTACTGTGTTCGAACTAGGATTGATTAAATTTTAATATATATATATATATATATATATTTTTATATTTTTGGATTGTATTGATATATTGATATTAAAAATAATTTTTAAAAAATAATAAAAATATTATTTTAATATACTTTAAAAAACACTTTCAAAATATCTTGTCCAAACATTGTTTTTAGATTTCGTTAGTCAACTTCAGTCGGTCACTTAATTTAAACAAAATACTAAATCCAATAATTCCATCGGACAACCCATTGTGCATCAGCACAATGCTGATGGGGTAAAGCATAGGCACTGTAGTAGCTGCAATGGGGCTGCATAAGCAACTTGCTTAACATCTTGTCATCAGCATATTTTATGAGTAAAATGCAAGCTGGAAGCCAGAGTAGCTTTATGCACAAAGCAAATTCATTTCGTGCAATTGGCTAAGGAATTGCAACTTGGTTTTAGTTGGTTTAGGTATAATCTAACGAGAATCTGTCTCCATTCTTGATTGATCCATGAACCAAGAATCAAGTTGATTTATGCATAGAATATAACTCCAAATGGTCCAAGCTCCAAGCAACTTCTTTTGCTGCTGAGGTCAATTTGGGTCTAGCCTTGTTCTTATGATGATGAGATTTGTGGGATCAGGAGATTTTTGGAGGCTTCAAATTCTTTGTCTGGAATCATGATCAGCATGGTTTGACATTCGACCAGAAATATGTAAGCATAAATGAACAACGCCAAAATGGTCCTGAAGTTTATGTGCAGCTCAATTTGGGTCCCTCTTGTTAGTGAAATTACACCAACCACCATGGATTCTTCCTCTTCGCAGGTCATTAATGGCATGCGGGAAGGACTTGTGCACTTCCACGAGATTTGAAAAAGAAATTGATCGTCATTTGCATAGGATTCTAGAAGGTGTTAAGCTGGACTTTTGTAAAATCTTTGATTTTAGACCCATGGGATATAAAATATTGATGTTCATTTTCTTAGCTTGCAAGTCTCTCTCTCTCTCTCTCTTTTTTTATCTTAATTTGAAAGTCTTTGGATAAATTCTCCATACAAATTTTCAACCATTTTTGCTTATTGAGATTAAATCTTTTTATACACCAAGCTAAGTTGTTGTCCATAGCCTAATACAAAACAAATTAGAAGTGCTCAGCTTTTTCCTGTGATATATGAGGAGAAATACTTTGGATTTCCTATTTTGTCCTGAAAATTGAAATATTATTTGTCAATTGAGATAATTTAGTAAATTTATGTTTCTTATATATAGTGAAATTATTTCGTCACCCTTTAAAGCTAAGAAAATAAGTTTTTTTGTTCGGAGGCTGTATTTGCATAGTTAAAAGACGATGATACCCTTAAAAACTCAAAAGTTTTGGCTTTGTAGAGAGTTTTTTTTTTTTCTGTATATGTATTTTTTCTACAGTAAAATATTATGTCTAGCCTTTGATTATAAAAAATTTAAGCCCGATAAGGGAGGGCGTTTTCATCTTTACAACATTTTTTTATAATATTAGGATGCTCTTTAAGGGCTTTTTAGTAATTTGAATCATTAAAAAATTAATAAATTCATATAAAAGGTTGATGTGTGCTACACACACGTCATCATCCCCCTCCATCAAATAGGAGGCGCGTGGTACGTATTATGATGAGTCTCGAGTTTAGTGCGTTAACCTGGTTAACTTTAATTTTTTGTTTTTTTTTTAATTGATTTTTTTTTCAATTTCATCCTTCAATGTTTGGTTAATTGGGAATTAGACTTCATAATTTGTTTTAATTTTCTTTCTATGAGGTTATTCTAATCTCATGACCCAGGTCACAAATTTGATAATTTAACCTGGTTGATTTGGGTTATTTTTTTAAACTAGTTTTTTTTTCAATTTTATTTTTTAACATTGAGTTAATTAATAATTATGTTTCATAATTTATTTCACTTTACTTCTGTGAGGTTATTTTGGTCCAATGACTTGAGTCACGGGAGTGGCCGGTTAATCCAAGTTGACTCGAGTTGTCTTTTTATCTTTTTCTAATTGTTTTTTTTTTCCAGTCTCATCATTCAATGTTAGGTTGATTCAGAATTAAAAACCTGATTTGATTTACTTTCTATAAAGTCATCAAAGTCTCATAACCCAACTTGCAGACTTTATAGGTCAACCCGGGTTGACTCGATTCAATCCAATATGTTTTCATCTTAATATTAAAAAAAAAAAACACCTTGAATATTTTTTTATATTTTTTTTATGACTTGCATTGTAATGGGAGTCAATAATCCAATATGAGTTATTAGACACCATTTGATAAATACTATAATTTAAGTATTTTTTTTAAATGTTTTTTAAAATGTTATTTCACATAATTTTTTTAAAAAAATTTATTTTTACCGTGTGACCAAACACATTTTAATAATCTCAATCAATTGATTTTTCTTTTTTGTTTTTTTTACAAATAAAACATGTAATCTAATAATGTCATAAATTCGCAAAACCTATGTATATCTCTTGGCATATGGCGTAATCATGAAAGAAAAAAAACACGTCTATATGGCATATGAACTTTGTTCACAAAGTTCATATGGTATCCTCTTTATTATTATTATTTTGAATTTGAAATTACATGTTTAATTTTAAAAATACATAAAAATTAATGTATTTTCAAACTAAACACATTTAAAATACAATATTAGCATATAGACAACCGATATTCACGCGTTGTTTAGCAACATGATCCAAATGATATTTCATAAAAAATTATTTTTTTATTATAATATTTTTTAATGTATTTAGATTGTTTTGATACGCTAATATTAAAAATAAATTTTAAAAAATAAAAATATATATAATTTTAATATATTTATAAATAAAAAATATTTTAAAAACAAATATTATCCCAGTCTAGTTAGGAAAGTTGACATGTAAAATATTTTGTCCTTTAAAACAAAAAAAAATAAAAATAGGCTAGTTCTATAAATAGAAACAAATTGAGGGACCATAACAAGAAGCAGAAAAAACTTTAAGACAGAAATAAAAGGAAGCTTCTACTCATACCGTTGACAGGTTCTATTTTTATAAACATGACACCCCAAAATCTTTCACCTTATTTTTCACAGAAATTACAAAAACGCCCTCCATTTCCTTCCCTTTTCTTACCCGAATCAGAAAATGAAGTCATAATACATTCAATCTTATCTTTCGAAGCCCTCGATTTCATCAATCTATCAAAAAACCCACCTTGGTTTTTCCCTTAAAAATCGAACTTCTTTCTTTTTTTGAAGCAATTCAGGTTTTTTTTTTACTGCCAATTTTGATCGATATTCTTGTTTTGACGTTGAATTCATGCCTGGCCTTGAATTTTTTGCTGTTAACTATCATGTTTTGATGTTAAAGTTTGGTTCTTTTTAATGTTTCTGACCTGGGTTTTTGATTTTTTTTTTGTAGAGAGAAAGAGGGAGAGGGAGAGAGATGCAGAGCCAGGTGGTGTGTAGAGGGTGTAGAAGTTTATTGTTATATCCAAGTGGAGCTACTAATGTTTGTTGTGCTTTATGTAGTACCGTTACCTCTATTCCTGCTCCTGGTATATAATTCAGTTCCCTCTCTCTCTGTTTTGTTTGTTGAACCCTTTAATGTTTATGTTTTTATGTGAATGCTTTTCGCCTTTATTAATGTTCATGATAGGCGCAATGAATGTTGGTAATTTGGAAGATTTAGGTTTTTGATTTTGTTCTTCTTTCTAATTGGCACTGCTAAGTTTAAAAATTTCTTCTGCCTTTTGTTTTAGTGTGTTCTAGGAGATAATTGCTCGAAGAATTGTTGGTGGGAAAGATGGAGACTGTGGGTTTTAGATGAATTAGTTGACTTGGGTTGTTTTAGATGAAATTAGGGTTGGATTTGATGATTAGCTTTGGAGGTTAGAATTTCATCGAAGTTGTTGCTTTGGATAAATTTGGAATTTTCTGCATTGTGGAATTGAAGTTTAGAAATGGATGAAAAATGCTTCTAGAACTTGTGTTTTTACTGTTAAAAGAGAGCTACCTTTTGTATTATACTGGATGTCAGTGTCATCTAAGATTAGCCATGGATTTGAAAACAGGAATGCCTTCTTGCGTAGTTCATAATCCTGCTGTTATCCACTGAGTTTTAAAGTTTCATGCTCATTGTCTGGCTTCCATTGCTTATACCGAGTGCCAATTCTGAGCTTTTCGTAAAATGAAGGGACTAGCTTGTTTTTAGACTCTAATGAGAATATGCATTTGTATCTGACATATAAGTTAGATTGCAGTTCAAAAGGATTTGGTAATTTAAATCATTATAGCCTTCTTCCCTGGTTCTTGATATGAATAGACAGCCTTGTTACCTATATTTGTAGTACTAGTTATGAAAAACAACCAATCCCCCAAAATGTCCACATTCTAGATGTTGAAATTGAAATGGTTGTGGAACCTCCAATCTTTTTTATGAGGATATAAAAATGCTCCAGTTCCGTTTCATTCTCTTTCGACTTAAATAAAAAAAAGTAAAGAAAAAGAATTCAATATGTGGTGGGAATTTCAATTTAGCTTGGATATAATTAAAATATATGGTGATAGGATATTTGGGTCCAATTGCAAACTTGCAGGGATGGACTTGGCTCAACTCATATGTCGAGGTTGCAGGACATTGCTAATGTATGCACGGGGGGCAACAACTGTGAGATGCTCCTGCTGCCACATAGTGAACTTTGCACCAGGTATAATATAAGCATTGTAAAATTATTTCATACTATTTGACAAATTTGGATTTGCAATTTGCAAGCTTAACTCATCTAATCCGCTCTATAACAACAGAAATAGTCTTGTGCTGTTTTTCTTTTTATAGTGTAAAGGTTTAGGTTGATAATTTGCTTCCAAGAAGCTTGGATTGCTCTTTTCTTCCATGGACATTTTCTGTGCCTTATCAAAACATTTCAGATACTCAAGGGGAAAAAAACTAAAAGACAAGAAGTATATAGAACTATCAGCAGGGCACCAATGATCCTAATTAATTATAGAATGTAGTGGTGAGAGTGGTATCTTCTTTTTGAGATGAGAATTCATTTCTAAAAGTTCTATCTCACTTTATTGCTTATTACTCTTTTCCATCTCACTTGCTTTCTTTTAGTAGTTGTTTGCACTATTTTCCAGGTTCCTTTTTTATTAGGTAATTGCTATTGAATTTTTAAAATTTGAACGTTTGGAAGGATTAGTAGCTGGTGCACTTATGGTTACTGAGAGTGGTGATATGGATTTATTTTGATACCCAGTTTCCATCAATTTACCTACTGTCAATGAAACTGGAAGTTGTTCCCCTTGGCTTCATTTGTGTACTTTCTATCATTTAATTTCTAAATTGCATTTATCGATTGTGCTAAGTTTCCTTTATCTTTCTCTTTTGTTTGGTGGTGTGTACTGATTTGTTTTCTCTATGTTTTTGTGGCTGTGTGAGTAGGACCTAACCAGGTTGCTCATGTCAACTGTGGGAACTGCCAGACTACACTTATGTATCCGAATGGTGCTCCATCTGTCAAGTGTGCGGTCTGTCACTATGTTACTAACATTAGTGTAAGTGCATTAACTATATTGAGGCACCAGTATTTACCTTGTAAAATTTGCTGTGGCTGCCAAAGATTGAAATTATCTTCGGTTTTGGCTCAAGTTTTTTGCTTCTGTTATTTAAATTAATTTCCATCTCATGATATGAACTTCAGTACTTCAAGTAGTAATCTGCCTTTGCATTCGTGCATTGGATCAAGATTGTCTCCTGTTAATGTTTGGGCACATGCTTGCTCATGAACAATAGTTTATCAAATATTCTGCTGCCTACAAATTATACGAAGATCTTCATGTCTTTCTATCTCTGGATGCATATAATGATCTGTACTGTATGGTTGAAATATTTGAATTCCATAAAGGGATGGATAGTGGATAACTTATGTAGTCATTAGGAGTTTGTCTAACATGATTATTGCCTCTCTTTTTAAGGACTGTCTTTACCATCATTAATTTTACAAATCTCCTCCCCTCCTTTTATACATCCTGCTACTCATTTCTAGGTAGTTATTGCCAAATCGCCAACTTTCAGTACAAAGTTAAAGCCTGAAGATAGATATGTGTATGAACTCAGATTTTTTTAGTTTTTTTGTTGAGGACACATAATAAGTTGCGAATGAGCTTTCCACATGCCATTGAAATTGATTTATAGCTCCTCTTTTTGACAGTTCTCTTTGCTATGATAATACGCAGTGTCTTTAAAAAACAAAGTTTGTCCACAGTGACCACCCAACCTGAAACTTCTTCCTTGATCTTTTGATAGTTCTAAGTATTTGCTGCTGTGGTTCACTTTGTGATGTGTTGCAGAGATAATCTTGACATTTTTTTAGTAAATGTGCTTATTGTTTAACAAAATTGTCCTTTTCTTCTGAATGGATGTTAGCTCTTTGTACTTGCCAGTTACCTCTGGAGTCGATTGGAATAGTCCAAAAGAGCCAAATGTTTTTGTATTCCTTGACATGGATTAGTTCCTCTGTAAATTAAGATTATTATAAGTATAAATTTCATTTTGATCCTGTCAGCTGGCTTTCAGGAAATTCAATGTTCTCCTGTGTGTGTGAAGTTAAATAGACTTGGAATGTATTTTCATGATCCAGATGATTCCCTTGCAGTGAGAAGTAACTTTCTAATACTGCTAGAGCATCCTTGTCACGATGAACAGACACCATAGCTTTGGATATACATCTCTGTTTTTGGCGACTGAATGATTTCTTTTATTGCATCAACCAACCACTGCACTTTTTCCTCATTTGGTCATTGTGAGGTCTTTAGTGAGCAATGATTGTTCTTTTCACTCCCTTGTGCTGTATCATGTGTCTTGCAGACGGCTAATGTGAGAGTTCCGCTTCCAGCAAACAGACCTAGTGGTATAGGTGGAACAATGCCGTCTACTTCAACAGTAAGTAACTGGACTTACTTTTCTTTCCTGGTGGAAAATGCTACAAAAAATCTTGGTTATTTTGTATCTAATGCTTACTAAATCTGTTATTTCCCTTCTCATACCTGTTTTCAATGCCTCATTCTCAGACTCAAACTGTCGTTGTGGAAAACCCTATGTCTGTTGATGAAAGTGGCAAATTGGTATAACTCAACTTGATTACTTTTAAACTTTTCTTGTTAAAAAAATCTGATTTATTTTTCCCATTCTTTGTTTTCCATTCATTCCTTTGGAGTAGAATATGTGCTGATAAGATTTCTATCCATTGCAGGTCAGCAATGTTGTTGTTGGTGTCACTACAGAAAAAAAATAATCCGGTGAGATTTTGATATCTTGCTATACTTTTAGTAGGAAATGGCCCAGATTCATACTTGTTGTGAAGAAGGATATGAAAATTCGTTATGTATATTTTGTCTAAAATAGCTATGAGCAACATTTGTTCAAAACCATTTTGAATACACGAGCTGTTGGTGAAATTTGCAGTGTGGATGTGTACATTTTGAGGATATGAAGCTTTAGAGGGCATTCTTTCTGTCTCTCTGATTGCCGAACTGAAACATCGTTACGTTTGTACTAATATCTGGTTGAGTGAATGTGCTTGTATCTTTCAAAGTGAACTATCATATACTGTATGCATGGAATGTGCTTATTTGGTACTTCCGGAACCCTAGATTCTTGAAGATAAATTCTGTATAATTGAGTGTTCTATCATTAAAATCATGTTTTAACCTTTCCAAATTAGTTGTATCTGCGTTGTGGTTTGTTTCTCATCAAGGCAATGACTTTCATTGCAATAAACAGTTGACTTTTTTGGGAATTTAATCATTTATAGAAAATGGTTGTATTTCCTTTCAAAAACGAATTGGGAGGTGCACATTATTGATGCCAAGGCAATTATTGACAACTTGTGCCAAAAGAAAAGGGAGGAGAAAAGAAACAAGCCATGAGCAAGTCTCCATGAAATAGTAAAGAGAGATCACTTCCTAAGCTTGAATTTTGTCTTGATTAGAGTTGTGGATTACTTTTCTCGTCATATGACAATGTAAGTCCAAGCTCGAGAGATTCCATACGAAGAGGAGGCTGTCTAGCATTGAGGTTGAATTTATATTGAGTGTGTTTTAGCATGAAAAAATATTAAATATATGTTATTATAGTGTTTTCTATGGTTTTTTTTTTTAAAAATTATTTTAATGTATTTTTAAATAAAATATACTTTTAAAAATGATTTTATATCATAATATAAAATACACACACAGCATTAGAGGGGGGTTTTGGAGGCTGAAGTCACATATTGTTAAACTTGGCTTGTTAAAAACCTATGACATATAAGCCCATTTCCCCTTGAAATGTGAAACATAAGAGAGATCACTTCCTAAGCTTAAATCTTGTCTTGATTGGAGTTGCTTTTCTCGTCATATGACAATATAAGTCCAAGCCGGAGAGATTCCTCATGAAGAGGCTGTCTAGCATTGTGATTAAACTTAAATATTAATACTTGAGTGTGTTTAGCATGAAAAGATATTAAATTAATTATTTTTATTTTTATTTTTAATTAGGGAGTGTGGTTGAAGGCTGGACGTATGACATATTAGCCCATTTCCCCTTGAAATGTGAAATATATTGAGTGTTTTTTTGAATCATTTAAAAGTAAAATTAACTTGATGAATTAACAATATGATTGGCTTGGTTATTTTAATTATCTTTTAAAATTTTATTTAAAACAAAAAGTTTAAAAAAACATCAAAATGATATTATCTTGGAATAGATTCGAGTGACTCAATAATCTATAAATTAACTCAAAAAACTCACCACCAAAACCTTGGACTCGATAAGATCCTGTATCAAGTCTAATATCTAAGATGTAAAAGCACCTAAAATAGAATTTAATCCGAAAATTATTTCAATAATCTAATAAGAGATGATGAAACATTTTATATAATTTGTTTTATTCTTGTTCTCCTACTATATAAATTCTAAGTAAATTGAACATAAAGCATATATCAAACAATACCATTCTCTTCATTTCTTTCGAGAATGGAACCCAAGTTCTTCACCTGTTTAGCATCCAAAGGCTTTTTTGTTTATCTGGTTTTCTCTCATGTCAATGGGATTTGTTAGGAGGAGGAATTCTCCAACACAAACAAGCAACTGGCATGACAAGATCATGAACCTTACCCTACGTGAAAAAAATCTGATGTTTACTGCAAGGGGAAAAGGACTTGAACTTTTCCCAACCACCAAAACCAAAATTGTGAACTTTAAGTTTGATGGTTAGACAACCCAAAGAAAGTTAGTGGCACACTAAATGTGGCTTACTAGACTCGACAAAGGGATTTGGCCATCCATTTTCCTCTCTTAACCTATATATATGGCCTGCCTTGTGCTGGTCTGCCATCATCATTACACCGTTCATCCCTTCTATCCCAGTCTCTCTCTTGTCTTCTGTCAACATGGGCTTGCAAAATGAAGAAAAGCTTGAGCTTGGATGCACTGGCTTACAGCCAAAGCCAAAGAAATGGGTTCTCTTGATGGTAAGGGTGGTTGCATTCTTGGCCACAGCAGCTGCAACACTTGTGATGGCGCTCAACAAAGAAACCAAAACTCTTGTTGTTGCCACTGTTGGGAATACTCCAATAAAAGTCACCCTCACTGCCAAGTTTCAACACACCCCCGCATTCGTGTAAGCCTAATCAACTCATCTCCTTCCTTTAACATAACTGTAATCAGCATTTGTAAGTACATGAACATAGGAGATGGGAATTTAGCATGGAAATGTTTCAGTATTTCTAGTTATGTGTGTGAGATATGGTGTACTGCAGGTTCTTTGTTATAGCTAATGGAATGGCTAGTTTCCATAACTTGTTGATGATTATGGTGGAGCTTTGTGGTCAGAAGCTTGATTACAAAGGAATGCGCCTTGCCATGGTCGCCATTTTAGATATGGTAACATTCTCACAACTTTTTTCTTTACCAAGAGACAAAAAAGGGGAGAGAAGACTCTTTGTTAAAGAAAAACTATTTTGCTCAAATGTTTGCAGATGACAGTGGCTCTGGTATCAGGAGGGGCTAGTGCTGCGACTTTCATGGCTGAGCTAGGCAAGAACGGAAATTCTCATGCAAGGTGGGACAAGATTTGTGACAAATTTGAGACTTTTTGTGATCATGGTGGTGCTGCACTCATTGCTTCCTCTGCCGGCCTTATTCTCATGATGATTATTAGTGTCATGTCGATCATGAAGCTTCTAATCAAACCAAAATCTGACAGCAGCTAGCATTGTTGTCCCATATAATGTAAGGACTAAGTGAATCCATTCACTTTGCACACTTTTCTGCTCTGTGTATTACTCTTGCAAATAATCAAGAATGTTGCCTTCGAGCCGTCTTTGTTGCTATGGCCAGAGAAATGCTATCAGCTGCTTTCAAGTCTCAACAACCATGCATAACAGATAGAGTTTTTGAACATGAATATGGCTTAATTCTAGGGCAAGGAAAGATCCTTTTTCTATCCACCTCTATCGAGCTTCCACAATCAATATACATAGGTAAATAGATACGTGGACCCGGGCTACACGCATGGCTGGATATATATATATATATTAAAAATAAATGACTATAATAAATTGACCAAATAAAAAAATAATTACAATAACCTGAAAAAAGAAAAAGAAAAAGCGACCCCGTAATTAAACTGAAGGGGAGGGTCAATGCGAAGAAGTTAAGGTTTTCTGTACCACTCACAATCTCTAGAAGCAGGACTCCAAAACTGAAGAATTCAGATTTCAGAGTAAAAATGCCCTCCATGGCATTCCCGTTATTCTCCAGCGCACCCCTCCAACTATGATCATTTGCTCTGATACAACGTTAAGAAACCATTTTAATTCAAAAATTTAAATTGTTTAATGAAGTTATAGAATATAATTTATATTACTCTGACATGATCAAAGCTCTAAAACTCGCAGCACAGAAATTTATTAATTTTGAAATAGATCAGGAAACTGAAGCGCGTAGCAGCATGGAGAGAAATTGTTGCTTACCAAAGATAAATGAATCCAAGCTTTTATTAGGCATGTATTCGTAGACTAACATCTTCTCATCCCCTTGAATGCAGCAACCCAGGAGCCTGACAAGATTCATGTGCTGCAATTTAGATACGAGTATAAGCTCGTTTTTGAATTCAGCAAGCCCTTGTCATGAACTTCTTGATAGTCTTTTATCTCTCTCTCTCTCTCTCTCTCTCCCAATCGATAAATTTCCCTCAAATAAAACATCTCACTAGTCATTACATAGATTTTACAGGGTTTTTGAATTTTGTTCTTTGAGTGATTTCTATAAAACTACATTGTAAACAGGTCCAAAACTGCGCCGTCCAAGTTTATTCTTTGCTGAGAAGCAATCTGTGGCAGCCATGATTGTTGCAGCACTTTCGAGTTATGTCCCTTGTTCCCCATGATTTTCAAGTTCATGGATGTCATTTGTTCCATCCAATGTCATCAACTCATTCAGAAACTTTTCTTTAACACAGTAAGACATAAAACCCGGTGTGGGCCAAGCTTTGAATCGACAAGTCATCATATTGATTTGAAGGCTGAGAAAATCACATGTCGTGTAGAAAAAAAATCACAATTCACCTAATAACGTTGCATTATCAAGTCATAAATCACATGGTTAGGCCACTGACTTCGTTCTTTAACACAGCAACCACTCTCAACTGATTTATTCTGTGGGTTCAGTGATGTTGTAGCTTCAACCATTTGAGCATACATGATTGGACGATGCTAAGAATATGAACCAGCAACGTTCAACGCATAATCACAGCATGAAGAGATGCCAAACGAAAAAAAAGAGGAGTGTAATTGCAAGCAAAAGCTGCGGCAGCCATATTAGCAGACCAACAAAGTAAGGAAAAGATTTAAGCTAGATGTCGTGCCAACCACTATTAAAAAGAAGGGTGATTAGCATTAGATGTTAGCATCAGCATCAGAATAATTTAAATGCAGTTTTAGTAATAGATTAGCAACATATATATATATTAATATTAGTAATGGATTAGCAACGAAAAATTAAATACTAAAAAATAAATTAATATATTAAAAATTAGCAACGGATTTACCGTTGCTAATATGGTTGCTGTTAAAAAAATAATTAAATTTTGATTTTTATAAAAAAATAATAAATAATAATAACCCTTTCTATACTTCTTCAAAAAACAAAAGGAACCCCACAGTTGCAAAATTTCTTTATTCTCGAAAGAATCCAATATTGTTTCTTTCTATACTTCTCTACATAAACCTAATTAACCTATATCTTCCCTTATATTCCTTCTCCAGAAACCAAACCCATATCTCCTTTTCAATTCTACCAATTTCTGTCATGCGTTATTTTCTACAAACATAATTTTTTATTTTCTTAACTTCTTCTCCAGTTAATTTATGCTTCCAAACTTCTTCTATACATGTAGTTAAGATTATGGATGTTTTTGGCTTTGATTTGAGATTGTAATAGAAATTAACAAGAGATAAGAACAAAGTTTTTTTAGGTATCGAGCAAAGCTTTTGAGGAGATAGTATTTGGACTTGCTATGGGATCATTCCTCTGTGCTTGTAGAAGTCACAAGTACTATAATATATTCATCTGAATAGAACATCGACCCAGATATGCTAAGGTCCTCTTATGTACTGATACATCCAACTCTCAACTCAATGGTTTTCAAAAGAGAAACCCTTTGTCCTGTTTGAGTTTCAAAACAAAGTGAGATAATATCTGGACTTGATATGGGACTGGCCTTCTATTATGATAAAAACAGAGAATTGATGTGCATGTTTCTGGGTTATTCTTAATTCCTTCAAAGTTTATGAGCTTAAAAATCATAATTCAATTCTTTTTGCATGCTTCTGCTGTGAAACTTCGGTTGATTCTCTTGAATGCAACAAAAGCCGAGGCTTTCCGTGTTTGCAACAATGATAATCCTGTTGCATTTGGACAAATCATGATGCAAAAAAGGTCAAGCAAAGAGAAATGGTGCCTACTTATCTTAAATTTTATGGCAGGCATGATGTGAGAAAAGTATACGCAGAAAAACACAAAAGAGAGGGACCTTTGGTTGCGAAGATGCTCTGGTACGCATTTGTTTCTGAGGCTAGGGCAAAATATCATGGCTAAAACCAAGAACAACTAACACCCTGCAAAAAAGGATGAAACTCGGTAAAAGAAAGGCTAGAAAAATAGAAAAAATATCAGAGGGCAAAAGTTTAGCAGGAAACTAACAAACGCAGCTAACCATGGAAATGAACAAACTTGTGAAACAAGGCAAATAAATCCTCTCTGACACATATCATGTGATAGTTGATATGAAAAAGAGCAAGAAAGAAGCTCAGCACCCCCTTAACAAACCAAATAATGTGGCAAGCAATGAGAAAATGAAAGGACGGGAGCTGAAGCAACTCCATAGTGGCGAAACCAAGTAGAAAGAGTATAAACTAAAGGGAAATAATATCATCCCACTTTTCTTGTTGAGAGCCAACACCAAGAGAGAAAGATGAAGAACGGGATATAGAGGAGTTGCTAGTGATGGATTCTCTCTTTGTTTTTCAAAAAATCATGTCGGAAAGGCCCAAAACACCTCTGGACAGGTCTTTCCCTAGCATGTACTGTTAGGCCCAAAAAGCTACTGGATTTGCCATGCACTACCAGACCCAGCACTTGGGCTTAGCAAATATGTCAGGCCTAGACGTTGGTTAGCTTGACGCATATGCAAGGCCAAGCAAGTAAACCTGGCATGATGCCAAGCCCATTCTCTATGGGCATGGCATTGCGCCAGCCCAAGCACAACTGGGTCAGGAGCTTGCCACACCAAGGTGTTGTTGCCCAAGGGTGTTGAACTCTAGGATTTTTTATCATCGCATCCCGGATGTAGTCGGACATTTCATGTCTAGGCCTAACGCGTTGCCAGATCTATCATACTTATGGATTCAAACATAATGCCTGAATATAACGCCATATCTCCATATATTTTTAAAAAAATCTTAAAGGGATTATTTCTCTACAAATAGACTTAATTAAACAAGTCTATATTTCACTGACACCATTAGGTGCATTAAAATCTATCGTGGCCTATTATGTCTCTATCTTTTAACTGGATAAAATCATTGGAAGACAGATATGTTGTTATGGTATCTTGGATAGATTGAGTAAAACACAACTCACGATACAAAATTAATTTAGAAGAGTAGAATGACTCTTTAGCCCCTTCACTTCAGCAAAAAAATAAGATTCACGTGCTATATAAATACCCCTTAACTACCTAGATAAAGAGTTCTGAATCTCTCAATTCTCTCTCTCTCTCTCTCTCTCTCTCTCTCTCTCTCTCTCTCTCTCTCTATATATATATATATATATATATATATATATATATATTAAGAGTATTTTTGTCTAAAAATATCATTGCTTTTTCTCTATAAAAATATTTACTTAAATATCAAAAAAATCTTTTAACGTATCATAAAAGACTTTTTTTCAAATACAATACCTCTAATATCAAGCTACAACAATTTTAATCATCTAGGCTAAAGGGTGTGTTCAAATTACAAGAACAAATGATTAACCAATTTATTTATAACTTATTCTAAGCACCTTGGGATTTTTAATTAGGGATATCATTAACTATCAAACTGTCAAATCTTCTTGTTCTGCTATTAATTTAGATAATTGCATAGCAATTTTTCAATGAGCAATTCTTTCAACCCCAATTTCAATATCTATCAAAAAGTTCCAACAATTTTATAGAACTGAGTATTAAAAAAAATATAAAATAATAATTTTAATAAAATTTCCTTTAAAATGAGCTCGATGCATGCATGCATGAAAACTAGCAATAGCACAAGTCTCGTTATGATACAAGTGATATATCAATCATTGATACTTAATCTTGATTAGATTTTAATCCATATGATAATCAGTTTAAAGAAAGAACTTAGAACAGCAGCCTGCAACAACATATATCCCGTTTATGTACATCGATTGTATTTTGCTCTATGCTATTTTACATCTAGCAATCCACAACCTGTATACTAGGAGTGAGCAAAAAAATCAAAAAACTGATTAAACAGAGAAAACCAGAAAAAAAAATAATCGAAAAAAACCGATTAAAATTATTAAAATTTTGAAAAAATCAGCTGGTTCGGTTCGGTTTCGGTTTTATAAGCAAAAAACCAAAAAAACCAAACCGAAAAAAACCGGAAAAAAACCGAGCCAAACCCGAGCCAAACCGGTCTATTCAAAAACCAAACCGAACCGAAAATGATCACCCCTACTATATAGTGCAGCCCAATTTATATTCAGACTTGACTTGGGATCCATTTGATTCAAGATCAAGTCTCGGGATGGGTTGAACAACCTATTCAATTTTTGTTTTAAAAAATACTTTAAAATAATAATTTTTTTAAAAAATTAAAAATTTTAACCTACTCAATCCAAGCCAGGTCAAGATGTACGAGTCATAAAAGTAGCAAGTCACTAAACTAAGACAACGAGTGAAGATGAAATGCTAAGATTCATAACTACACTTTTAACACTACTATACTAGTGAAAGTGGATAACACATTTCATGTCCAACAAAGTACATTTATGTTTTCATTTTTTTTTGTTTTAAAAAAAAATCTTAAGTTTCAAAACTTTGATTATAAAACATGAATCAGCTCGATAATTAACTCGAGGCTCAATCGATCTAAAATCAAAACTAAACTAAACTAAAGAAAAAATAAAAAAAATTTAACCCAACTTGACTCGGTCAATCCCCACTCCTTAACTTTTTTTTTTTTTTTATGATTAATTCAAATTAACCCTCCCGAGTCGTTACATGGACACAGCCATGAATGGGGTTTTAAGACAATGAGTTGAACCTCACCGTTTTGAAAAAAGAAGTTGCATGCGTGCATAGGAAGCATATGATAGTGTAACGTACAAGTCCTCGTATAAAGAAAGAAAAACAGTTGGTTGTTTTCGTTAAAAACCGCGTGCGTTTTAGCGGGTATCAACAATTGACTTGATCCTCTCTTCTCCTTTCTCTCTCTAAGACTTAACGACTTTCTCTCTCTACATCCAATCCAATTGCGTGCCACCAGGGTCTTTCTCTCTCTTCATCTAGTCTTACTCTTACCCCACTATTATTTATTATTGTTTTTTAAAGAAAATTAAACCCCATTTTGTTTTATTAATGAATTACAATAAATAAAATGTGTCTACTGAATTAATTAGATTGCCAAATTAAGATAGGGAGGAGACTGATTTCTTGCTGCATTTAAACTTGTTTCAATCTTCTTCAATCCTAACCGTTCTTAATTTTATTAATAAGGCAATAAATATTTATATGTTGATTTCACCTGCTTTGTCATTATTATTATAATTATTATTATCTATTATTCCGATCTCTCTACCAATCAAATTAAATAAATAAAAAGCCCGAGTCTTTCCTTTTGTTTCTTTTAATAAAATCTTAGTATTGGATTTGATTTATTATTACTTTTTGACTTATTTTTTTTGTGTTCATGCAAGTTTTATGAGAAAAGAAACCTTCTTTAGACAATTGGGATAGAAGGGAATTGAGGGTTAGGTTTCTTTTTGTTAGGGAAATAGAGTTTTTCTTTCTGGGTTTTAAATTTTGGTTAGGTTAGTTTAAAAAATTGCTCGTATTGCAGGGTAAAGATTCTAACTTCTCGAGTCAAAATTCTTTCTTTGTTTGAACAGTCAATGGAACAGTTCAAATCTCCTGCAGAATCTCATCTCAAAGAGGTTAGTTTGATTCTGCCCCATGATTTATTTGTTCTAAAGTTTTGATCTTTATGTGTTCTGTTTCTCATTGACTGAATTGTTTTTATGTAAGATTGGTGTCATTTGGTTCTGGATATAGTTATTATCTGCATTGTACTAATCTGGGTTGTTGAGAAGATTAGATATTTGTCTTTCGATCGGAGTGTTAGGCAGAAAGTTTTGATCTTTTGATGATCATTCGTGTTTCTGTTACAATCATTGAGAATACAATGTGTATTGATTATTTGGTTTTAGTGAGTGGAGGAATTTGATTATGTAAGGATCATGGAGTTTTTGTTTCATGATCTTAAATGTGATTGTTGCTAATTTTTTGGTTTCTTGCTAAATTGGATTATGATTGTCAATTATGATAAACAGTTCTTTTACCTTCCCTGGGTTGTTAGATTGTTTTAGCAAGATTATGTTTCATTAGTTTCAGTAGATGCGCTGTGCTATTCCGGATTAGCGCTCTGATTATGTCGCTAATAAGACCAAGTTTAGGGTTTGCATACAAAACTTTAACTTGGGTGGTATACTAGGATCTGGTGTTCGAGTGCCTGGACGAGGAGTATGAATTTGAATTTTAATAGAGCAAGTAATTTAATTTAATAAATAATGTTTTGAAGAATCATTCTATTAAGCAATCCCCAAAAAGTGACAAGTCCTCTGAGGGCCCAGGAAGTCATCAAAATCAAAAGGTGCACACAGTTGATTTGGTTTTCAATTGTGGCAGTATGTGTGTTTACTCTTTTACTACTGGACTACAGTGTTCTCAGATGCGTAATCAAATTCAAATGTAAAATTTTTCTTCAATGGTATTTGGAGAACCTAGTGTAATAACTCCTGTTTTTGAACTTTGAATTTTTTCACCATGAACAACTGAAAAGTATTTTTGCAAAAACATACATTGCCTGTTTTTTATTTTATTATTTGGATTGACAAATAGACCGTCTGATTTTCTTCAAGAAGCACAATGCAAATGCTTGAAATTCTTATGGTGCAGAATGTACCAGCTTGTTTTTTGAACCATTTAATTTCGGATGCTTGTTTAAGTATGATATGATTCATGTGGTACAGGTAAAAGCCAGATGGGATCCAGATGAAGCTTGTAGGCCTATCATTGAGGATGCTCCAGTGTTTTATCCAACTGTTGAGGTAGTTATTTGGTACATTTGATGATAGTACTATCTTATATTTAATTTTATAACAAGTGTCATGCTCCTTTATTTAGGAATTTGAGAATACACTTGATTATATATCAAAGATACGTGCAAAAGCAGAGCCTTATGGTATATGTCGGATTGTCCCTCCACCTTCATGGAGTCCACCTTGCCGCCTCAAAGAGAAAGATACATGGAAACATAATAAGTTTTCTACACGAATTCAGTTTGTTGAATTGCTTCAAAATAGAGAGCCAATGAGAAAGAAATCTAAAAGTCGGAAACGGAAAAGAAGGAGACAATTAAGGATGGGAATCACAAGAAGAACCAACAGGAGACGTGCCAATTCTTGTTCAGAAAGTAATGTTGCTTCTGAGACCGATGAGACATTTGGATTCCTTTCTGGTTCTGATTTCACTCTTGAAGAATTTGAGAAAGAAGCTGCTTATTTCAAAGAGTGCTACTTTGGAGTGAAGCATCTCATGGATGGTGTGACTGTAAACCAGAAATTGGAGCCTTCTGTCGAGGATATTGAAGGTGAATACTGGCGGATTGTTGAGAAACCAACAGACGAGGTTAAGGTATGAAAATAGGGTTGTTGATATGATTGTTTCTCCTGTGTCTTAATTTATATCCATGTTTAACCTCTATAACATTTCTCTTCTATCATATCACAGGTACTCTATGGAGCTGATTTGGAAACGGTAACATTTGGAAGTGGGTTTCCTAAGGCTTCAGCCTTGATGACCAAAGGTGATTCAGATCAGTATGTGGTATCTGGTTGGAATCTAAACAACTTACCACGCCTGCCAGGTTCTGTGCTGTGTTTTGAAGGATGTGATATCTCAGGAGTTTTAGTTCCGTGGCTGTATATTGGAATGTGTTTCTCATCATTTTGTTGGGTAAGTCATCAGACTACTATTTTTAAAGATATTTGAGAATAGAGTGATCAATACAATAGGCTCTGCTAGGTTTAGTTTAACCAATTTCAACATGACAGGGGCATGCATCAAGTTTTCTTGGTCTGTTGTTTTAGTTATTGATTCTTTAAGGTTCATGTATCTCTAGCATTATCAGCCTAGTACTATAAATTGATCAAAATTATTCTTTAGATTCAAGCTAACATCAATTGTTTGTACTGCATCTAGTTCCTATGCAGTTGGATTTTCCTTTCCTTTTCATTTGTTTACTGATTTGTTCTTCCCCTTTTCACCATTTGAATTGGTTTTCAAAACAGCATGTTGAGGACCACCACTTGTATTCGCTAAACTATTTACATTGGGGTGATCAAAAGATATGGTATGGTGTACCTGAAAGCCATGCTTCCAATTTGGAAGATGCAATGAGAAAGCATTTACCTGATTTGTTTGAAGAACAACCTGATCTACTTCATTGTCTGGTAAGAAGATGACTATTTAGTATTTTTAATATTTAGATATAAATTGAGCTGTTTAAGAGGTTATTTGTTGATAAAAGCTGGACAAGTTCCAAAGATGTCTGAAAAATGAGGAGGAAAGTGGACAAACCAAATAGCTGTCCAATATATGAAGCTAGAAGATGATCTGTTCTGCTGTGACTTCCAACCTCATTTCCTTACTCCTAAATCAGTTAACTGGACTCTACTTACAAATTTTGAGCTGACCCCAATGATTAAGCTGATTCATTGTGCAAGACACTCTCATATTATGTTAGGAATCCACAAGCACTAAAAGCTTTTGACCTTTTGTTTTGACCCCACTTTGCTTCTAATTTTTGTGAGAAGTTATCTAACATGGTAATTCCTTTTTTGGGTACAGGTAACTCAACTATCTCCTACGGTTTTAAAAGCTGAGGGTGTACCAGTATATCGGGTGGTCCAACACTCTGGGGAGTTTGTTCTAACCTTTCCTAGAGCATACCACTCTGGCTTTAATTGTGGCTTCAACTGTGCGGAGGCAGTCAATGTAGCCCCTGTTGATTGGTTGGCACATGGACAGCATGCAGTTGAGCTTTACAGTGAGCAGCAGCGCAAGACATCTATATCTCATGACAAGCTACTGATGGGAGCAGCTCAGGAAGCAATCTGTGCCCTTAAGGAACTGTTACTTCTTGGAAAGGAAACTCCTGAAAATTTAAGGTGGAGGAGTGCCTGTGGGAAGGACGGAGTGCTTACCATGGCAGTTAAGGTACTCTTTTATCTGTCATGTTAAGATGCATACATGCTTGTAAGTTCATGCACTTTACATTATTGAATATTTTAGTACCATCGGAAAGACTAATTTTTTCAAGATTATACTTTCAACAGACAAGGGTGAAGATGGAGCAGGAAAGAATAAAGTGTCTTCCAACTAATTTAAGACTACAAAAGATGGAAAAGGACTTTGATTTGCAAAATGAGAGAGAATGTTTCTCGTGCTTCTATGACTTGCATTTATCTGCGGTGAGCTGTAAGTGCTCCCCTAAACGATTTGCTTGCCTTAAACATGCAAGCCAATTTTGTACCTGTGAAATAGAACATAGGTATGTCCTCCTTCGCTACACTCTGGATGAATTGAACACTCTGGTTGATGGATTGGAGGGAGAATCATATGCTGTGAATAAATGGGCATCTGGAGAACACAGATTGGTTTCTGTTGGTGATAATGACACTCATGTGCCTGAGCTTGAACTTGATGGCGAGGAATTGCAAACCAGCTATTCTAAGAGACAGGAAAGTCCACCTTGTTCTTTAAAAGCAGAAGAAAACTTAAGCACCAAAGGCTCTCGCAGTTTTAGTAGCAATACTTATTCAGAAGTAATCCAGTCAGGGAGTCATCACAACAACTTTAACAAAGAAGCTTCGGTAATGAAAAACGAAGTTAAGATGAAGCAAGAGGGATGCATTGATTTGAACATTGATGTTATGTCTATTGACCGGGAAAGTAAGCTTCTGCTTGTATCTGATAGCTGTGGTAAAAATGGGAAGGAGACGCATGGTTCACCATGCATGCAAGACACACATTTCAGTTCAGATGCAGCAAAAGAACAAGGCAGGGAACAAGCTGCTGGAGACTGTAAATCTGAGTTGCATGAATTGTCAAACAAGAACCAGCCTTCATATCCAATGTTCGGTGCATCTTGTAAGAAGCTGTTTGGGGTTGATCTTTCATTTCCACCTTCACATTCAGCGATGTCAGCAAAGAGCTTCAAAACTGAAATGGTTGAGGGATCAAATGTAAGATCTGTAACAAAACAAAGCAGCCCAGTGAAGAAATTGAATCCTTGTGTGGAACCAATAAATGTAGGATCTGTCATTTTTGGAAAGCTTTGGTGCTGTAAGCAGGCCATATTCCCTAAAGGTACACTGTTTTATGATGTTTTTTTGGTTTTCTTAATTATATTTTCTGTTTTTGTAATTCATTTTTACATATTGCAGGATTCATTGATATATTGTTTCATTTTTGTTTATTTTTTGCAGGATTTAGAAGCCAGGTGAAGTTCTTTAGTGTTCGTGATCCAACAAAAATTTGTACCTATATTTCAGAAGTACAGGATGCTGGTCCTCTTGGCCCTCTTTTCAAGGTCTCTTTTTTTTCCCCTCTACATGTCTGCTTGAGTTTAGGACTGATGAAAAATGTGGATTTAGAGTTTTAGAGTTGAACTTGTCATGGATATCTAGCTTTCAAAATGACACCCTGAAATTTCAGGTATCTTTAGAAGAATGCCCTGGTGAGATATTTGCTGATGTTTCAATTGAGAAGTGCTGGGAGATGGTTCTGCAAAGACTAAACGGAGAAATTCTAAGACGAAACAGCCTAGGAGAAAGAGACCTTCCCCTTTTGGAGCCTTTGCAGAGCATTAATGGGCTAGAAATGTTTGGATTTCGCTCCCCACCAATTGTTCAGGTAAAGCAACCTCCGCGTGCCATATTTAATTGATGCTTCTGTTACAGAGGCTTCTTGAATCTAATAGCATTTATCTGGTAAGACTAATGGAATATTTTCAAAATTGGAACTGTCATATATTTGAGGTTGCAGCACATACACGCCATAGGTATGATGTGTTGCCCACCTTAGATTATACTATCTGAATTCATATGTTGATTCTGACTAAAATACTTTCAGGCTATCGAGGCTCTTGACCCCGATCATCGGTGTGTGGAATACTGGAATCATAGGCTTGTGAATTTGAGGAATGCAAGTGAAGTCAAGCAGCCCTCATTTGGATCAAGTTGCTGTCTTGCAGAAACTAAGGAAAAGGCTGACATTAACCTTCTGACACAGGACCCTGGTAGTTTATGTGTAGGAGGTCATCATTCGGTTGATGAAGACGTGCAGCATGTGCTGCGAGGATTATTCAAGAAAGCAAGTCCAGAAGAGTTAAAAATAATGCACAGAATACTCTGCAGTGACACGCAAAGTGCCGAACAGAGAGTAGCATTCACAACACTGATGGAGGAGATTCAGAAAACAAGTAGATAAATAAAAAGAACATGTTTAGGTTCCTTCATTCTTTCTCAATGAGGGTAGCTTTACCACATCTTTCTCATAATTTAGGCCCATTCTTTCAATAGTTCATAAAAGGGAAACAGTTCCCAGGCACGAATCGCACAGAAATGTTGTGCAGCGTGCCTGCTCGTAACGTAGATACAGCAGCATCTTGATTTCTGCTGCCTTCTGACCATAAGGGAGATTTTGTACTTGAGGAAATTTTACCAACATGTTCAACTTGTAACTTGGGCTGACCAGAAGAGGGAACTCAGAGATTTGTCTACAATCCATTTAAGTTTCTTGAAAGTTGAGGTGCCTGAATGAATACATGTTCCTCATGGTTATATTCCTAGCTATGTTCTTATGGCAAGTTCTCTTTGACAATCTTTCCTCTTTTCTCTCTGACCATATCACCTTCTTTTTCTTCCCTTCTGTAGCGTGGCTACTCTTATGGTTACTCGAAGGTGTTACAGTTGTGATGACAAACTATATCTTTGCCATTGTAGATTCAACAATGTTCCACTTCTACCCCGTAGTGTAGAATTTCCCAATGTTACCCTTATAATTTCTTGAAAGTTTCAATTTTATCCTTTACTAAATAATTTACAAAGAAATCTCTTATTCATATTTTATTTCAGTAATTTCTCTTATTTTTCTTCTTGGATCCCCATAACAGTTATAATATCTCGGATTGACACTTGAAATATAAAAAGAAAACTCAAAAACCAAATTAAAAAAGGTATGTGGTTTAATAATTAAGGCACTATTATAACAATAGCAAACACCATAAATTAATAAATACAAGTACTTTTTTTAAAAAAAAATTCTTCGATTAATATATAATAGCCTAGCAATTTAAGTATATATATAGTTCTCAAATTCGATAGGGAATTGGTATAGAAATTTGGTGACATACAAACTAATTTGTTCGAGTTGATTTGATTATATTTTATCAATTTAGTTAAAATTCAATTAACTTGATAAAAACCTAATGGAGTTTACTAATAATTTAAAAAATGTATATATAAATAAATAAATAAAAGCCTCGATGACTTATTCTTCACTTATGAGATTTGCAACAATGTGATTTTGAAGAAAACAAAAAACAATTTGAGTTTTGTTTAAGTCAAGAAGATAATGGGTTTATCCAAGGTTTTTACTGGGTTAAATCTAAAATAATTTTTTTTTTTATTTAAAACTCAGCTTATGCTGATCTTGGGATAATTGGTTTTTGGATTAACTTGTGAAGTTTGACCAAGTTTAATAAATATAAATAAGATCAGTGATGAGTTTATTATTTACTTGTCTTAAAATGGTTTTTAAAAGGGTGATTATCTGAATAAATATTAAATTAACTTTTTATATATATTAAAAGTAAAAAATTATCATTTTGAATTAGCAAGAAATTTTCACCCAATTAAAGCAGCCATGGATTCATGAATTCTGCATGAGGTATTGAGAACAAGCACAATTACACAAAAGTTTATTGCTTCCAGTTAAAACATGTTACAAACCCCATGAAAGATCATTAGCAGACCAATGATCGCTGCCTCTAATCAGTTAACAACTCTGCTAAAACCCCTTTTACAAGAACAATCCTACCGTATCTCCTGAATTACAACATTAACAAAGAAGCACAAGACTATAGCTACAGAAGGTCCAACTAGCAATCGCAGTTCTTGATTATATTTTCGGTTCCTTAGCAAGAGCCCATCAATGGCCAACCAGACTCGTTCTTTGAATCTTTGAAGCCAAAATCATACAAAGAATCAAGAATACAGTCCAAACCTCAGTGCACAAGCAAGTCGCGTCTTACTCTCCATGGTGAACAGTCAACTCCTCATCGTCTGCAGTACTTGGAACAAATATTCTTGGAGGAGGAGGAGGAGAAACAGGAGTCCCTGGTGGCGCAACCATGGTTGGCTCTGAATAGTTCTTTCCAGGTTCAGCACCAAAAAATGAGTAATCAAGAAGGTTGTCTATGCCATGAACAGCAATGGCAGCATTGGTGTAGATATCGGGATGCGTAAGGCGAGAGCCATCAAGAGTGAAATTTGATACAGAATTGTTGGTGATGAGTGGACTTGTCAAGAATGAGAGTTGGGAAGCGAGAGAAGGCCTTAAATTGCTGGAGATCAGCAAAAGCGAGGCGTTGAGGGACAATATGGTAAGGGAAGATAAAAGGGTCAGAGGTGGTGGTGGTGGTGGTTGGAGAAAGAGAGTTGTCAGAAGTGATAAAGAAAGTGGCGGAAATAGGGAAGGTGGTAGGGTCAGCCATGGTGAGGACACTGGCCCAGTTCTTGAAGTCTCCAGCACCAAGTACTGCATCAATTATGTTGTCGATTTGTTCTTGAAGGACGGATTTGAGGTCTTCTTGTTTAAATGTTAATGGTGGTGGTGTAGGTGGTAGTGAGAGAGTGGTGGTGACGGTGGTAATGCTTGTGGGAGTTAGGGCAGGACTGGGGGCAAATGTGGGGGTGCTGTTGTTGGTGGAATTGTAGGTGGGAGTTTGGGCAAGTCTGAAAACAGATGTGAGGGTGAGGGTGGTGGGAATTGGAGTAGGGGCAGACGAGGTTGTAGTTGTGGAAGTGAGGGTGGTGGAGGTGGAGGTGGTATTGTTGGTGGGACTTGGAGCAGAGGTGGGTGAAGGTGTGGGGATGGTACTGGTGGGAGATGGAGCAGCAGTGGGGGGGAATGTGGGGTTAAGGGTGATGCTTGTGTTGGTATTGGTGGTGGGAGTTGGAGTGGTGGAAGAACTGGGTGAATGTGTGGGGCTAAGAGTGCAGATGAAGGTGGAGGTGGCTCTGGTTGCGAGGAGGAGGAAGGAGAAGTATTTGTCCATTGAGAGAGTTTCTTGATTTTCTTGAATTTGGTTTTGTTCAATCGAGAGATATTTGTGGTCTTGTTGGTTACTTTGGGTTGAAGAGAGTGTAACGAACTTATAACCAACTCTTCCCGCCAAGAACTGTTGAAAAACTCGAGGCAGTTTTGGAAAATGGCCAAAGGCAATTCTGATTTTTTTGAGAAAAGGGAAAAATAATATTTGCCTGAATGAATTCATTGAATCAGAGAACGTAACTTATACAAGAAGAGTTGTTTCCTATAATTGTGTTAAGCTATTCTGGAAATCTATACTACATTAGAAAATCTATACTGCAATAGAAAAAGAAATATTTTACAGCACATAATTACATATTTGTTTCCTTAACACCCCCCTCAAGTTGGAGAGTGAATATCGAGAACTCCCAACTTATGAATCATAGTAGAGAAATTTTCCTTGCCCAATGGTTTAGTGAATACATCCGCAAGTTGATTTGCCGAAGTAACAAATTTGGTCACAATCGAACCATCCTGTATTTTGTCTCAAATAAAGTGGCAATCCATTTCTATGTGCCTGGTTCTTTCATGGAAAACAGGATTGGATGCTATATGTAAGGCTGCTTTGTTATCACAATGTAGCAATGCTGTTTTCGGATGCAATATTTGTAAATCTTTCAACAATGAACGTAACCAAGATAACTCATAGCATGTACCGGCCATGACCCTATATTCGGCTTCTGCTGAGGAGAGTGACACTGTTTTCTGCCTTTTTGTTCACCAAGAAATAAGTGAAGATCCTAAAAAAACATAATAGCCCGTAGTTGATCTACGAGTCATTGGACAACCAGCCCAGTCCGAATCACAAAAGGCTTGCAAAGACAAATCATTTTGAGAAGGGAAAAACAAACCATGTCCTGGAGCATTTTTCAAATAACGTAACACACGCAAGACAACTTCCATATGTGGTCTACGTGGTGCATGCATGAATCGACTTAATACATGTACAGAATACATGATATCCGGCTGAGTAATAGTCAAATAAATTAGGCATCCCACAAGTCGCCTATACTGGGATGGATCTCTGAGCAATTCACCTATATCTGAGAGTTTTGTGTTTTGCTCCATGGGAAAGTTCAAAGGTTTAGCACCTAAAATTCCACCATCCTTCAGAATTTCCAAAGTATATTTTCGTTTGAGATAGAAATACCTCTATTTGTCCGAGAGACCTCAATGCCCAGAAAATATTTCAAAGCACCCAAATCTTTAATTCGGAAACGACTATGCAAAAATTGCTTCAGAGTTGATATAGCCTTGAGATCATTACCTGTAATAAGAATATCATCAATGTATATCAACAAAGCGGTAAAGGACTTGCCATTTCGACATGTGAACAACGAGTAGTCTGCTTTGGACTGAACATATCCGGCATCTTGAATAACTGTAGAGAATTTGGCAAACCATTGACGGGAAGCTTGCTTTAAACCATACAACGACTTGTTAAGGCAACATACCAAGTTCTCCCCCTGTCGCTAAAGACCAGGAGGCGGACACATAAATTTCTTCATGGAGATCACCATGAAGGAAAGCGTTGTTTACATCGAGCTGGTGAAGGGACCAATCCTGGGTAGCTGCTAGAGCTAATAAACAACAGACAGTAAGCATTTTAGCAGTAGGAGAAAAGGTGTCATGATAATCGATACCTTCCAGCTGTGTATAACCCTTGGCCACCAAAAGAGTTTTATAACGCTCTATGGTGCCAACCGAGCGATGTTTGATTTTATAAACCCAGCGACATCCAATCAGTTGTTTTCCAGAAGGGTGAGAGACCAAGTGTGGTTGGTTGCTAAAGCTGCCAATTCAGATTGCATCGCGGCTTGCCATTGTGAATGGGAAGCGACTTCTGTATATGAGCGGGGCTCAACATCTTAACTGATGGTAGCAACAAAAGAATGATGTTGTGGTGAGTAACGATGGTAAGAGATAAAGTTACAAAGAGGATACCGCGTACCTGTGGTGGAATCAGACGATGAAGACGTTGATGGTTTGGGAGATGTCACGTGATTGCAGACATAATCACATAAAGCACGAGGAGGACTATGATGTCGTTGAGAACGACGTAAGGGCTGCACTGGAGTGATGGAAGAAGGGGGTTGAACGAGGCTGGCAGGATCGGGTGGAGCAAAGATGGAAGTGGCTGGAGGCAAAGACGCGCAAGGTGAATCTGGCAGGGTCAGGTCTAAAGGGGTGATAGAATGGACAGATTCTAATGGTGTGGTGGAGATGGTGGGGAATGTGTCAGAAAGAGGAGGGTCAGAAATAAAACGAGAGAGGACATGTACAGTAGGTGGAGGAATGGATGGAGGGGACTCAAAAGGAAAAATATGTTCATGAAAAACAATATCACGACTAGTGAAAATTTTATGAGTAGTAAGGTCATAGAGTTTGTAAGCTTTTTGGCCGACCGGGTAACCAAGGAAAACATAACGTGTGGCTCTAGGAGCGAATTTATGAGAGACATGCACAATAGTAGCATATGCAAGATAACCAAAAACCTTAAGATGGGAATAAGAGGGAACCTGGCCATAAAGTCGTTCAAAATGAGTTTGCTGGGAAAGAAGTGTTGTAGGCAAACGATTAATCAAATGGACAGCGGTAAGAACACATTCTGCCCAAAAACACAAAGGAAGATGGGCTTGAAAACGAAGGGCACGGGCCGACTCAAGGATATGACGATGTTTGCGTTCGACAACCCCATTTTGTTGGGGTGTATAAACGCAAGAGTGTTGATAAATGGTGCCATTTTATCGGAAAAAAATCACGCATAGAAAAGAATCCCCCCGCATTATCGACTCGAATTTTGGCGATGGAAGTATTAAATTGGGTTTTGACAAAAGAGAAAAAATTTGTAAGTAAATGTTGTGTTTCATTTTTGTGCTGCATAAAGAATACCTATGTAAATCGAGAATAAGCATCCACTACTGTCAAAAAATACTTTGCACCAGAAAGAGAAGGAATTTTGTAGGGGCCCCAAATATCACAATGTATTAACTCAAAAGATCTAACAGATGAAAGTGAACTAGTAGAAAAGGGAAGTCGGCATTGCTTGGAAAGTGCACAAACTTCACAAGCATTTTTGAATTTGAAAGGGAAATGGAGTAAATTTTTTGCCATAAAATCTAATCTAGAGGAAGATAGATGCCCTAATCGGCGATGCCATAAGTCGGTGGAGGAGACGACATGAGAACAAGATGG